>Ga0247730_1000043_pt1 | contig 140111 bp, 131 predicted proteins | sample UWRJL073202C2_FD_180959 | JGI IMG/M metagenome (GOLD analysis project Ga0247730, IMG submission 180959) | Plant litter microbial communities from Arlington Agricultural Research Station in Wisconsin, United States - UWRJ-L073-202C-2 | ecosystem: Environmental > Terrestrial > Plant litter >... | reverse complement strand
GGACGAGAAAGGCGCTTACCCGTAAAGGTTACTTGCTTACTACTGCTGGGAATGCAGCACATGGCTCTATCCGTAAGATAAGGGTTGCAGGCGACGGTACTACCGCACAATGGATATCCCAAAACAACAACTTAAGTATAACGTATTGTTCATTAAGCGATTTCTTGGATTCACTTCATTAACTACTTATACACAAATAAGATAATTACAAATCAATCGAATGATTAAAGCTCTACAATTTACATCTTTTAAAACCTTGTTGGTCAGTTCCGTTTTGATCAGCAGTGCTGCAATAGCGCAACAGAAAAAAACAGATTCTTTAAAGCGGAATGAGCTGGAAGAGGTAGTGGTCACTACTTTACGAAAAGAGACAAAAAGAAAAAACGTGCCGCAGAGTATGACTATTATTACGAAAGCGGCAATAGAACTGACGCCTTCACAGGAAGTGACCGATTTATTGAAAAAGAACTCTTCAGTTAGCATTATCCAGTACCCCGGTTTATCTGCATGTATAGGGATCAGGGGATTTCGTCCGCAGTTCAGTGGGTTAAACCAACGCTCCCTGTTACTGGTTGATGGCCGGCCTGCTGGTACCGTAAATATTGCTACAATCAATCCTGCAGATATCGAACGTATTGAAGTATTAAAGGGGCCAGCTTCTGCATTGTATGGCTCGTCTGCAATGGGCGGGGTAATTAATGTGATTACCAAAAAGTCGTCTGGTGAAGTACACGGTGAAGTATTTGCAGAATACGGCTCTTATGAAACGGCAAAACTTGGTGCGTCTGCAGGTGGAAACATCATTAAACGGCTTGATTTTGATCTTCCTTTTTTAAGTTTTGATAGGAACAAGAATATGAACCTAGGGAAGAATAACTTTTTCAGAAATTTGCTTAATGCCGATAAAGCAACAAAGAATTATACAGATGGTGCGGTAGATGTTGATGACAACCGTTCAGACGGTCTTCGCCGTGATTATACAAAGTTGAATTATAATACCGGAAGTTTAAGGTTAGGATACCAGCTAACAGATAATTGGAGGATCGATATCCGCGGAGAACGTTTTGTAGCTAAAAATGTGGAATCGCCCAGTGATATATTTTTCGGTAACGGCCAGCCAAGTACAGTTTAGTTTCCTGGATAACCGTTTTGTGGTTAACCCAGGTATGCGTTTAGATTTTATTACTTATGATGTGAAACAAACGCCACTATTAACTACGTATGCTGGCGGTAAAGAAACAAGCCCATTTTTTAGTCCGAGTCTCGCTGTACAGTATGCAGTAAACAAAACGTTTACGTTACATGCTTCTACCGGGCGTGCTTTTGTAACGCCAGATGCGTATAATGTTGCCGGATATTCAGAGATCCTCGCTGCTGGTAAAGCGAATATTACGCGTGGAAATCCTGATTTGAAAAATGAAAATAGTATTTCATGGGATGCTGGTTTACGGTTTTCCAAGGCTGATATAGGGATCACGGCCGACTTTACTTACTATAATACATCGGTGAAAGATAGGATTACCACTGTTAAAACAATTCCTTCTGCTACAGAGACTACACCTGAAGGTTTGTTTATCAATAGCATCACGACTTACGTAAATGCAAATAAGGCAAATATCAATGGTTTTGAGGCAGAGGCTGCAGTAGATTTTGGTACATTGGTTGCGAAGGGTTATTCTTTAAGGTTTTTCACTAACCTAACTAGGTCAATCAAGGAAAGAGAGGTAACTATTGCTGCAGATGGCAAAGAAACGATTAAGAGTATTGCAAATGTGCCAGATCTTACTTCAACTTTTGGTTTAGAGTTTAACGATTTAAAGGAGGTTGATTTAAGGTTAAATATGAGGTATACTGGCGAGCGTACGGATACTGATTTTAATGATGCGAGGTCGCCGGAGATTGTTTACCCAGAGTTTATGGTTGCTGATTTTGGGGCAAGTTATACTTTTGTGAAGAAGCATGTGGTAAGTCTGTTGGTCAACAATTTAACGGATGAGAATTATTACGAGAAGCGGGGATATAATTTAGCGGGGAGAAATTTTTCTGTGAGGTATAAGATTAAGTTCTAAATAAAAAGACAATACTGTGTTTATGCTGCATAAATGCACTGAAGGGGGGTAATGATGCTAGGCCTGCACAAAATACTGTCTTTTTATTTTTGAGATTTACTCTAGCGGGGGGGGAGAGTTTGGAGTTTATCAGGTTAAATTGTTGGATCATAGTACATTAGAGATGGATGCGTTGATTGTTAGGCGAAGAACCGTTTAGGGAGCATAGGTTAGTTGTTTGGGAAAGAACCGTTTAGGAGCAGAGGTTAATTGTTGGAGGAAGAGCCGTAGAAGGTGAACAATCAGGAGGGTAAGGTAAGGCGGACAGGGAAGTGCTAATTTGGTTGGATTTTAGTTGAATACGGGTTATTGTTTTAAATTCGGTGATTGGTTAGATAAGATTTTTATGAAAATATATACAAAAAAAGGGGATAAAGGTACTACCGGGCTTTTTGGTGGTAAAAGGGTTGCTAAGGACGATGTAAGGGTAGAGTGTATTGGGACGCTGGATGAGGTGAACTCGACTATTGGTTTGCTTAGGGTTAAGTTAGGGGATGCGCATGAATGGCAGGGTAATTTGCATAAGATCCAGAAGGATATGATGGATATGATGTCGCATTTAGCTAGGCCCTCGGATACGAAGAAGGTAAATACGAATCCGATGCCGACAGATGGACCTGCTTTTTGTGAGGGCTGGATCGATGAGCTGGAGAATGCAATGACGCATCCGTCAGATTATTTTATTTTACCTGGGGGTAATGAGATTTCGGCGTTATGCCATATGATCAGGACGCAGATGCGAAGAGGAGAGCGGAGGCTGGTGAGTTTGATCAGGACGGATGAGATAGATGAAACGGTTCCTGCTTATATTAATCGGTTGTCTGATTTGTTTTTTACGCTTTCACGTGCAGAAATGGATAAGGCAGGGGTAGCTGAAGAGAAATGGCAGTTGTTTTTGTATAAGCGTTTTAAGAGTGCAGAGCCGGCAGCTGTTGCAGGAGATATTATAATACCGGGTACTGAACCGTCTGATTCTTAAGGAATGCTGGTTTTTGTAACTGGCGGGGTACGCAGTGGTAAAAGTGCTTATGCAATGCGCAGGGCACTGGAGTTGAGTGCAGAGCCGATATATGTGGCCACTGCCAGGGTTTGGGATGAGGATTTTCAGGCGCGGGTGCAGCGGCATAAGGATGAGCGCGGACCAGAGTGGATTACTTTCGAGGCGTACCGTGATTTGCATTTGCTGCCGTTGGAAGGCCATGTTGTGGTGATTGATTGTGTTACATTGTGGCTAACTAATTTTTTTATGGAGCGGGAGAATGATATTGAGTTGGCTCTGGCGGACTTTAAAAGGGAGATTGATAGGTTGCTTTTGTTGCAGGGAATGTTTATTATCATTTCTAATGAGTTGGGGATGGGGATGCATGCAGATACAGAAGTTGGGCGCAAGTTCGCTGATTTACAGGGTTGGGCTAATCAGTATGCTGCGGGTAAGTCGCAAGAGGCTGTTTTTATGGTTTCGGGGTTGCCCATGTTTTTGAAGAAATAAGAGAAGTATAGAATAGGTCTGGTAGATAGGGTACTGCCACTGTTGATTAGTATTATGATGAAGGAACAAATAAAAAAATTGATTGATAATAAGACTAAGCCTGTGGGATCTTTAGGGATGTTGGAAGATTTGGCGCTCCAAATTGGGGGGGTGTTTCAAAGTACTTCACCCAAGTTAAAACAGCCGCACCTGGTTGTGTTTGCTGCCGATCACGGTATTGCAAAGGAGGGGGTGAGCGCATATCCGCAAGAAGTTACTTTTCAGATGGTACTGAATTTTTTAGATGGTGGGGCAGCGATCAATGTTTTTTGCAGACAGCATGATATTCATTTGCAGGTGGTGGATGCTGGTGTAAACGGGGATTTTGAACCAGGTTTATTGCTGGGCAATGGGAAAGTGGCTAAAGGAACAGCGTCTTTTTTAAAGGGTCCGGCCATGACTGCCGGGCAGGTTGCTCTTTGCCTGGAAAAAGGAGAAGAGGTAGTAAATGGGATTTATGAAAAGGGTTGTAACGTAATCGGATTTGGCGAGATGGGCATAGGAAATACTTCTAGTGCTGCAGTACTCATGAGTTTACTTTGTGGTTTTCCGCTAGCGGACTGTATTGGCCGGGGCACCGGTGTGGACGATGGGCAGTTGATTCGGAAGCAGGAGATACTGGAAAAGGCTATTGCAGGTTATCGTGGTAATATGGACGTTCATTCTCTTATGGGCTACTTTGGGGGATTCGAACTTGTACAGATTACGGGTGCGATGCTGGCTGCGGCAGAAAGAAATATGCTGGTATTAGTTGATGGGTTTATCGCTACAACGGCTTATTTATGTGCGGTGAAATTAAATCCTACTATAGTTGCCAATGCTGTGTTCTGTCATGAATCTGACGAAAAAGGACATCGCACCTTGCTTCATTTCCTTGGGGCCAGACCTCTTTTGCAGCTTGGTTTGCGTTTGGGAGAGGGTACAGGTTGTGCGCTGGCTTACCCACTGCTTTTAAGTGCGGTTTTGTTTTTAAAGGAAATGGCAAGTTTTGAAAGTGCGTCAGTCAGTATTAGAGAATGATGAAGAGGCAGATCCGTTTATTCTTTACCGCCTTGTCGTTTTATTCAAGGCTCCCCGCGCCGGCTTTTGTGTACCAGGATAATACACATCATTTGCCGGATTCGATAAGGTATTTGCCGGTTATTGGGTGGATTGCAGGCCTGCTGGCTGGAATGGTATTTGTTTGCGCGAGTTATTTTTTTGGTCATGCCGTAGCGGTATTGTTGGCTATGGGATCTACGATTTTACTTACAGGTGCTTTTCATGAGGATGGTTTTGCTGATGTTTGCGATGGATTTGGCGGGGGGTGGACCAAAGAAAAGATTCTGCTGATTATGAAGGATAGCCGATTGGGTACTTACGGTGTTGTGGGTTTGATATTGTTGTTAGGACTGAAATATGTGGCATTAGCGGAGTTGCTAAACTTAAATAGGTTTGCGGACGACTTTATTTGCGTTTTTAGCCTGTTCGTCATTGCGCACTCTCTAAGCAGATTTGCTGCAATTACTGTAGTTTTTAACCATAACTATGTCAGAATAGAAGAAAGTAAGGCAAGCGGGGCAGTTGACAAAGGGCATTCTATTAATTTGCTGATCGCTGGATTTTTTACTTTGCTGCCTATGTGCGGATTTATGTATTATACTTCGAGGCCCTTAATAGGGCTGATGGTTATCCCAGTGCTGCTCTTTAGCATTTACCTTGGAGGTTATTTCAAGAAGTGGATCGGTGGCTATACAGGTGATTGTCTAGGTGCGGTACAGCAGTTAACCGAATTGACGGTTTATCTATCATTTATACTGCTATGGAAATTTACCTGATCCGGCATACGGCACCGTTAATCGAAAAGGGACTAATTTACGGCCGCTTGGATGTAGCTCTGGCAGATAGTTTTATGAAAGAGTCAGAACTGGTGCTAAAGCAGCTACCTGACGTATTAGATGCGGTCTATTCGAGTCCTTCTTCGAGGTGTACCTTGCTTGCTGGTGCCATTTCTTCCGTTTATCAAACTGATGGGGCTTTGTATGAGCTGAATTTCGGTGATTGGGAAGGCAAAACTTGGGATGGGGTTGCCGGCGATGAATGCGATACGTGGATGAATGATTTTGTTAATTGTCCTACGCCAAATGGCGAAAGCATGGTGATGATGCAAGCAAGGGTGATGAAGTTCTGGGGAAATCTTTTACTAAAGCCTTTCCAAAAGGTGGCCGTAGTTACCCATGGGGGTGTAATCAGGATATTGCTGGCAAAGTACAGGTCTGTGCTCTTAAAAGATTCTTTTGAAATTAAGATTGCAATGGGAGAGGTTGTAAAACTGCAGGTTTCCGCTCTTTAATTTGTAATTCATCGCCTACACGAATTGTTCCTAAGGCACTGTGCAGCAAATTCTGACCGAACATTACTTTCTTATTTGCTGTCCTGTAGCCAGCCAGTGTCTTTAAAGGTTCGGCACCTTTAACACCCGTTTGCTGGTCTACCGTAATTAGTACGCACCTTGCACAAGGTTTAACCGCTGTAAAAGGAATGCTGCTAATTTCAAAACTATAAAAAGTATCTTCGATATGCGGTTCACCACCAGTAAAAACCAAATTCGGGCGGAAACGATCCATTGCCACCGCTTGCTCCAGTTTTTCATTTAGTCCGTCCAGAGAAGATTGCCCGATCAGCAGACAAGGATAGCCATCTGCAAAACTAACAATTTCTTCATTTTTAGCATACTTTAAATCCACCTGCCTTTTCTCTTCTGGCGGCATCTCTATCAGCCTTACCTCCATATGGAGGTAATCAGAGAACCATTTACTCAGTTGGGTGTTTACCTCTATACCTGAACACTGATCATCCCATACAGTTACATTTATAGGTGTGCCAGTTTGTTCACCAATGGTAAATGAAATGCTGATCTGGGGGTCGTTTTTGTGTATGATCTTAACAACTTTGTAGTCGATATTAACCTGTAATAGGGCTAGAGAATGGTGTTTACGCTGACTGATGAAGGTGCCCTGTTGATCAATCAGCATCCAACGTCTATCATATTTCAAACCTTTTTCCTCCAATTCTGCTTCATTTAAGCTAATACCACCTAATGATTTAATAGGATAGATATAAATTCCACTTAGGTAAAATTCGTTCATGAGCTTAAAGTTATGAAAATTATGCATTGTACTAAACAACATTAATAAAATTGCTTAGTTGTGAAGAGTTAATTTGAATTGATATTTTACTTAAATTTGCCTAAAATTCACAAACATGAAAACGTCAATAAAGTTAAAAGGGGCTTTCGCCGGAATTTTGTTAATGACGGCAGCCTTAAATTCAAGTGCTCAAAAAATAAATGAGCAAGATCTTAAAGTTAAAGTAGCTAACATTACCAGTGCGGCTGCTAAACTAAATAGTCTGAAGCCGGTTACTTTTGAATATGATTTGAAAAAGTATCCATCCTTAAAACTTCCGACTGGCAATCAGTATGGTTTCTTAACGGAAGATATAAAAACACAACATCCGGAATTGGTGACCGAAACTGCCAAAATTTACAGCTCTGGTAAAAACAATACTGCAGTCGCTAAATATGACGAGGTAGTTACAGCTAAATTAATCCCTGTACTTGTAGCCGCGATTAAAGAGCAGCAAGAACAGATTGAGTTGTTAAAAAGAGAGGTTGAACAACTTAAAGACATTAAAGCTAAATAACTATACCCCCTGCCTTTTTAAAGAAAAAGGCAGGGGGTAATAATTAACTACTCCTATTAAAAAGCCTCTTTTTCTAGAACCTTGCCCGGCGCTGTTCCTCTTCTGCACCAGAATTATTTAGCTTAGGTGCTTTGAACTTACCAAATTTATAACTTGCCGTTACCCTCACCACACGACTTTCTGAGGTATTGTATCCGTATTGCTCAATTCCGCCGTACAAAGAATTAAAGATCATTCTTCGTTGATTAAAGATGTCCGATACATTAACACGTAGATTGAGCTTGTTTGATAAAAATGATTTCTTTACACCACCATTTACGCCATACATAGGCTTAATCAAAATAGTTCCATAGCTCATTGCACTTTGGTAATCCCCATTCACATCAGCAGTTAAACCTACGGGCAAACTGACTGAGGTCGTTAATGTAGTCGTAAATGTTGTTTTGCCATTTGAAAAACCTGCTCCGTCATTTATTAAATTTCTAAATCCACCTGCATAGATATTAATATCCCATCCTTTCACTGGCTGGAAAGGCATATTAACAGTTACATTATAACTATCCATTGAGCTGAGGTTTACCCGTGTTCCACCTACTATTTCACTTTGATTTGCACGTTCCGCAATTTCTGTGATCCTGTCTGTAGTATGACTGTAGCCCAAGGTGAGGAAAAACTTCTTTTTGAAATCATAACTCCCTTCAAAATTATGTGTGTATTGGGGTTTAAGGTTTGGATTGCCTCTAAAATAGCTGTATGGATTATTAATGAAAGTAAATGGATTCAAAAAACTATAAGTTGGACGGTCTACCCGGTAACTATAGGAAACACTCCAGGAATGATCTTTTAGGAAAGTCTGGCTCAAAAAGAGTGACGGGAATAGTTTGAGGTACTTACGTTTATTTTCGCTGTTTAACGTCGCAGAAAAGCCTGTGTTTATTGTTTGCTCTGCCCTTAAACCGGTCTGGAAATTAAATGTGCCGAACTGACCATTGTAATTCAGGTAGCCTGCATAGATTTGCTCTTTAAAATTATATTGGTTTGTTCTTCCGGGATCATTTATCCATTCATTTTCCTGCAGTTCTTCGTAGACAAGGTCGGAATTGGTTTGCACACTGCTCCATTTTATTCCACTTTCCATCGTATGCTTTTCGTTCCACTTATGGGTGTAATCTGCTTTTGCCGCGAAAACATCTACACTTCTTATGCTGCGGTTGCGCAGTTGTTCGTCATCTTCAAAGGTTGTATAACTCCGGTCTGTATAAAAATCACTAGTTTGGGTAGATCGCAAGTCAAAGTTATAGCGCACGTAGTTTGCTTCTGCACTGAAAATATTCATGTTTTTATCATCATTCCATGAATAATGCAAATTGTTTGAAGTGCTCGTGTTATTAGTTTTTGAATTTGTATGAGTGAGAATATATGCAGGATCAGTCCCGGTTTTTTCTAAAGTACTTAGTCCGATTGACCAGTAGTTGGGGATTAAACTTCCATCACTTACTCCTCCAAAAGTACTGTGTTTATTTAAGTGGTAGTCAAATCCAGCCTGGTAAGAATAGCTGCCTTTGTTATGGCTCTCTCCATAGTTGTTATTTAAAGTTTTGTTATATCCGGCACCGCTATTTTCTGTGTAATAATTTTCAAAATATTTATTACTGCTGAAATAGGCATTACCAAAGAGTGTGAGTTTATTATCGGTATAAGTAACTTGCCCTCCCGTGGTTGATTTGAGGAAGCTGCCGTAACCGAGTGTCTGACTAACCGTTCCTGTTGTACCTATCGCGCTACCTTTTTTTGTTTTAATATTGATGATCCCCGCATTTCCTTCTGCATCATATCTCGCAGACGGATTAGTAATTACTTCGAGCTGTGAGATAGTTTCAGCAGGTGTGTTTTTTAAATAACTTAACAATTCATCACCGGTCATGTATGTACGTCGGTTATCGATCATAATAATCAGCCCTTCTTTTCCGCGGATATTTAATTTGTCATTTGTAACAGATAAGCCGGGAACCTGGCGCATTACCTCTAATAATGGGTTGCCAGCTGCGGCAGAATTTCCATCTACATTAAAAATTAAACGATCACCCTTTCTTTGTATAATCTGTTTCCTGGATGTTATACCCACCTCTTTTAAGACTTTTACCGTGTCTTTTTTTACATTAAACGTTCTTGCAATGTCCGTTTTAACTTTTGCTTTAGCCGGTTCTTGTGCTGTACAAATGTTACCTATAGCTAGCATTAGCAACACCATATAAAATTTTGTGATTGATTTCATGATGCTAAACTCAGTAGTTCTGTATCCAAATAATAATCTATTCGATGAATGGTAATTTCCAGTCGCTGAACACACAATTTCACGTTTGGCTAGCCAAATGGGCAGTTCATCGAAAAACAGGTAAAGAAGTGTAAAAAAATATGTTGTTTTGGGTAATGGGATTAAAATTATCAGCATTAAGCTATAAACAGAAGGTAAGATGGAGTGAGGCTCTCTTAATTTTTATTTTATGTGCGGTGGTACCTTACTGTGCAGGTTTGCAGCTGTGGGAGCAAAACTCACTGCGGTTAAGTTATGTTGTGGTCTGTCTGGCAAATATACCCGTCATCGTACTCTTTTATAGAGGATACTTAGAAATGGTGCTCTTCAAAGGAAAGTGGTTACTTTCTATTATACTCTTCCCGGTATATATGGTGATTTATGAAATATATACCCGTCTATGTGCGTATGTTATTATTCACTACTTTACCTTTCTTCCTGCACTTTACCGTAAAAACTTCGCTACTGGGCATCCTGAAAAGTTTGATCATTTACATCAGAATTTAGGTTATACAATTATGATCCTTCTTACTGCGATTTCTTTAAGTATGACCAGGATGTTCTTTTTAAAAGAAAATCAATTGTTGTCACTTCAATATGCCCAGGTCCAGTTGGAATTGGAAAACTTACGCTCACAGGTGCAGCCGCATTTCTTTTTTAATACGCTGAATAATTTATACAATCTAAGCATCCAGGGTTCTGCCAAAGCACCGCAAATGATTGCGATTTTATCCTCTATCATGAGATATGTGATTTATGAGAATAAAGAAAAGGTAATGCTGACCAGAGAGATTGAATTTATGGAGAACTATTTTGAGCTGGAAAGGATCAGGCATACAGATCCTGATCTGATCGATTTCAAGATTCAGGGAGATCCCGAGGGGATTGCAATTGCACCACTGTTATTCTTGCCTTTGATAGAGAATTGCTTTAAACATGGACTACAGAAAGATATTCTGGAGAATCCTGTAAAGATCGTCATGCTTGTAGATAAAGAAGAACTGGTATTTCAAACGAGTAATAAGATTATTGATAAGAAGGAAGAACAGCAGGGGCATAGTGGCATTGGGTTAGTTAACGTTAAAAAACGTCTTGAACTGCTGTATCCTGGGCACCATCAATTACATATTGCAAAAGAACCAGCTAATTATATTGTTACTATTAGTATAAAATTATGAGTTCAGTACCGATCCGTGCTTTAATTATTGATGATGAGCCAATGGCTAGAGAGCTATTGGAAACCCATTGTAAAATGGCAGGGTTCATTGATGTCGTTGCTAGCTGTAAAAGTGCAATTGATGCTTTCCAGATCCTGCACGAAGAAAACGTAGACGTGATGTTCCTTGATATACAAATGCCGGGGATCACGGGGCTTAATTTTTTAAGATCCTTGAAGTCACCGCCTAAAGTCATTTTCACAACGGCATACAATACACATGCTGTAGAAGCCTTTGAGCTGGAAGCACTGGATTATCTGCTGAAGCCGATTACCTATGAGCGGTTTTTAAAATCTGTTGCCCGGATTGCTGGAACCCCAGCAGCAGCACTACCCATTCCAGTTATAAAAAAAACAGCGCCCAGCTCTATTTTTCTAAAGATCAACAGGAGGGTGGTACAAGTGGAATTGAACGATATTCTCTTCATAGAAAGTTTAGGGGATTATGTAAAGGTATTTACCAGCACTGAAGTGCTTATTTGTTATGCAACTTTAACTAAACTGCTGTTGTTATTGCCAGAGGATCTCTTCCAGCGTATACATCGTTCTTATATTATTTCTTTAAAACGGATTAGTTTTATGGAAGGGAATTTTGTGAAGATTGGAGGAGAGGATGTTCCTATTGGCCAAACTTATAAAGAGGCTTTACTAAAAAAATTGAATTTAACAGACAACAACTAAAATGCCGGCCCATACCCGAGCAAACAATGTTCCAAGGCTATGTCAAACCCTTATCAATATAAACATTAACACTGTTTGATATCTATTGTACCCAAATATCTCCTATATTTAACTAACTAAGTTTTTGCTCTCCGTAAGCCAAGCTAATACTATTGACAATAGTTAGGATAATAATTCTACTACTAAAATTGTTACTTGTCAATTGACACATTTTCACTCTTTTTGGTACTGATTTCGCAGAATTTACTAAATTTGGATGGAGCGGGGGATAAATCCACGGATCAGCAACGAATTAAATGGGATTATTAGATATTTTCAAGAAGACAGAGAACGGGAAAGAAATTCCTTCCGGGAAATCAACTCAACAGGCGGTAACTGCGCCACTTCAGCAACAATTGACTGATGAGCAGCGGCTAAGTCTGGAGAAAACACAATCCGTTGCAGATCTTTTAGCTGTTCCTAAATCAGAAAGAGATGAACAATGGGCGTCTCAGTTCCTGGCAGATCTTCCGTTGGCTAGCTTCCGCTGTGGTACACCACAAATTGTAGCGGGGCCAGATGGTTTTCCCTATTTCCAATTATTCGTCCCTGCACCTGGAGAAGAGTTTCAGTCTTTCGTAATCCAAAGAATGGCTACCGAGTTCTTGCTGGAAAGGGGTTATGGCGTACTAATCAATCCGGGTGTAGAAGATCCTGATTGGGTATTGTCTTATGGTGATATTTTAAATTATAACTTAAATGGCAGTTTCTTTACACAGGATAGTCTTTTCAGCAGCGGTGATGAAGAAGTAGTTGGATCCGAAGACGAAGAGATCATTATCGGTCAGCCTGCAGAAACAATCCTTCCATTGCAGACAAGAAAATTACTAAAAGACTTTTTTGAATTAAATGGGGTGGAAGACCCCAGGGTGCTAATGTTGGTCCGCAAAAACGGAACAGCCATGTGCCAGGATCTTGCATTTAATATTACTCCTTCGCATTTTGAAACAGAGACACATTATAAGAATATGATGCAGACCGTTACCTGGTACCTGCCACGTCATTATTCTTTAATAGGGTTAAACGACCCTGAAGTTGAAAAAGGGTTTATGCCGTTGTAAATTCCTAATTCTGTATTAATATATATCCGTATTGTAGGTATGGTCATTTCGTGATCCTTTTTTAAACGCACGACCGATAAATTGGAAAATGACTATGGTGACAAGTACTGGCAAAACAAGTAAGAAGAGCACAAAGTTAACCAGGAGTATAAGAGTATATTTCATTTGAAATTGTAGCTTAGTTTCTATATTATACGTAATATGATTTACTAAGGATGACAATAGCTCATTTTTTATACCCTTGCAGACAGCCATTTTTTGCCTTCGGTAAAACGCGTAACGAGCATTGCTGCCACAGTATCCCCTGTAGAGTTGAGCAAGGTTGCCATAGGGTCTACCAGCGTACCTATAATCATTGCCGGTGGCAATGCTTCTGGTGGGAATCCATATGCAGATATAAATAGGAGCTCCCCTACATATCCGCCATTGGGGATGCCACCTTCTACGATGCTCACTAAAATTGTCATTCCTAATGCAATAATTATAGTTTCGGCGCTATCAAAGCTTTTGCCGAAAAGGGCAAAAACAACGGCCATTTTGATGATGGATGATATGCTAGATCCGTCTTTGTGTAATGTTGCGCCCAATGGGATAGTGACGTTCGCAATGTATTGAGGTATGCCCATTTTTGCGGCTGCATCCAGGTTGGCTGGAATATTGGCAATACTGCTGCAAGTGCCTACCGCAGTTGCGGATGGGATAATATTGTTTTTCCAATAGAGTTTAATCCCTTTTATTCCACCTGCCACAAATGCGTAAATGGTGAAGAGTACGATGAAGTAAATTGCACCGGTGCCGTAATATAGTCCGAGGGAGCGTGCGTAGGTGCCGAATAACTGGGGGCCGAATACGCCAACCTGATAGGCGAAGTAGGCACCTAATCCTATCGGTGCTAGTTTCATAATTATGATAAATACGTTTTTAAAGATCTCATTACCAGAAACAAGGAATTTCGCAAAGGCGGCCCCGGCATCACCCGCACGTAAAGTGGCGAAACCAATCAATACAGAAAATATGATCATGGCCAGCATGCTTTTCCTCGATAACAGCTCATAAAATTCACCGGTCGTCACTAACTGGGTAATCTGATCTCCAAATGGTTTTTTAACGATATTTTCTGTCAGTGGTGTATTCCCCAACTGTTCGTGTATAGGGAAGAGGCGGACAGCTAATATGGTCAGCAAGGCAGAAATAATTACTGTCGCCAAAAAAACAAGGACCATCACGGTCATCATTTTGCTTAGCTTATTCGTTTCCGTAAGGCTGCCTAGTGCAGAAGCAATAGAGAAAAATACCAATGGTATTACGGCTGTAAATAGTAAATTAAGAAAGATATCTCCTATAGGCTTAAGGATGTTAACGCGTTCACCAAAGATTAATCCGGCCATACTGCCTGCAATAATACCAGCCAGCAGCCAGATAATCCCTTTATAATTTGCGTAAAAGCTGTTCATGTGGCTAATATAATCTTAAATATCTTTAGTTTTACTCCGATATGAGAGACTTACCTATTTATGGCATATACTGCCTCAAATTTATATTGATCCTTGTTTTATGTTCAACAGGGCAGGATACATATGCTCAATTATTTAATCAGGATAGCCTGCGTCTGTTGGCAAAACAGTTTTCCTTTACGGAAGGACCTGCAGTAAATAAACAAGGTGATGTGTATTTTACTGATCAGCCCAACAACCAGATTTGGAAATATAGTACCGATGGAAAACTTTCTCTGTTTATGGATAAAGCGGGAAGATCGAATGGTCTGTATTTTGCAAATAATGGTCAGTTGATTGCTTGTGCGGATGACCACAACGAACTGTGGTCAATTGCCAGTAACAAAAAAGTGAAAGTACTGCTAAAAGATTTTGAAGGGAATAAGCTAAATGGCCCAAATGATTTATGGATCGATGCTAAAGGGGGTATATATTTTACCGATCCTTATTACCAACGTGATTACTGGACCAGGCAGAAGCCAGAGATAGCAACAATGAAGGTCTATTATTTGCCTCCTGGTAAAAAATCGGTACTGAGAGTTGTAGCAGATGACGTAACCAAACCAAATGGGATTGTGGGATCGGCAGATGGTAAATACCTCTACGTGGCCGATATTCAGCGAAACAAAACGTACCAATATTCGGTTGGTACTGATGGAAGTCTGACAGAGCAGAAGGTAATTATTGAGAAAGGTTCCGATGGAATGACGATAGATGAAAAAGGTAATTTTTACCTCACTGGAAATGGGGTGTTTATCTTCAATCCGCAAGGGACTCAGATTGGTCATATAGTAGTTGATGAACCGTGGACAGCCAATGTCTGTTTTGGTGGTAAGGGACGTTCTGATTTGTTTATCACGGCATCAAAAGCAGTCTATATCCTGCCAATGCAGGTAAAGGGCATAGAATGAAAAACGGTTATTTTAGGTTTAGTTTAAAATAATCTATAATATTGAAGGCTTAATTAATGCTTTTAGCATCATAAAAACAGCACGATTAGTTGATGGAAAGAAGATCATTTGTACAAAAGGCGGGATTACTGACTGCCGCTTTAGTTTCAGGCAAAATGTTATCATTTGCTGCTGACCCGGAATTTCCGGTGGTGAGAAAGGCAGCCGCATTACGCCGCTTTACGAGTAAGGGAGTCGATAATGCAATAGCAGAGTTTACTAGCAAGGTTAAAAATAAAGAATTTGTCTGGCTTTTTAATAATTGTTTTCCCAATACACTTGATGTCTGTGTTACTTATACAGAGGTAGATGGCAAACCAGATACTTTTCTAAATGCAGGTGATATGGAAGCGATGTGGCTTAGAGATAGCACTTCACAGGTTTGGTCTTATCTTCCTTTTATGCGCCGTGATAAAACTTTGAAAGATCTTGTTGCTGGGGTAATCAACAGACAGGTTACTTATATCCTTAAAGACCCTTATGCGAGTTCTTATTTTAACGACCCCTTGAAAGTCAGCGAATGGAAGGACGACCTTACACTCATGCTTCCCGGGGTACACGAACGGAAGTGGGAATTAGATTCTCTTTGTTACCCGATCCGCCTCGCGTACAGGTACTGGCAGCAGACTAAAGATACGAGCCACTTCGATGCCAAATGGCAGGATGCGATGAAGACAATTCTCCGAACGTTTAAAGAACAGCAACGAAAGGAAAACGATGGGCCATATCATTTTCAGCGAACTACCGCCTGGGCTACTGATAATTTACCACTGCAAGGATTTGGTTATCCTGTAAAACCTGTCGGCCTGATCTGTTCTTCGTTCCGGCCAAGTGAGGATGCCACCATTTTCTCCTTTCTGGTTCCTTCGAATTTCTTTGCCGTAGTGAGTTTACGGCAAGCCGCAGAGCTTTTTCGTGTAATTAAAGCCGACGAGAAGGTGGCTGCTGAAATGGATGCCCTGGCGCTAGAAGTAAGGCAGGCATTGCAAAAATATGCAGTAATCGATCATGAGACTTTTGGTAAAGTTTATGCTTACGAGATCAATGGGATGGGCAGTTATAGTTTGATGGATGATGCCAACATCCCAAGTTTGCTAGCGTTACCTTATCTGGGTGCAATATCAATGGTCGATCCCATTTACCTGAACACAAGAAAAATGGTGCTATCTGCTGAAAATGCTTTTTATTTTAAAGGAAAGGTTGCAGAAGGGATAGGCGGACCGCATATTGGTAAAAATATGATCTGGCCCCTGAGTATTATTGCGCGGGCGCTAACCAGTACTGATGAAGAAGAGATTAAACTTTGTCTGAAAATGCTAAGGGAGAGCCATGCAGATACAGGTTTTATACATGAATCTTTTCATATGGATAACCCTAAGCAATATACCCGTGCGCAGTTTGCCTGGGGAAATACGATTTTCGGTGAGCTGTTGTGGAAGACCTATCAGGAACGGCCAAATCTACTGGCCTGATATTTTTAAAGCTAATTGTCATTTAATTGAAATTATGAAGCAGGCTTAACATTAACTTAACATTAGTATCCCATATTTGCGTATGTTCTTACCAATCCTAGCTGCCGTATTTTATTTATTTGCATTCATTGCTGCATTCAAGATGGAAACACCTTTAAAAGGGTTTTTATTCATACTTGCTATAGCGGGGGTAAGTGGAATATTATATTTATTTATATTATTTCCTGGTATATCAGGAATTGCAGTGTCACTTATGTTGGGTGCATTCATTTTAAGGCAGGGTAACAGGTAATAAAAAACCACCTGACTTTTTATAGTCAGATGGCTCAGCTTGCCGTGCTTATAGGTAGTCTGGCAAATTTTTCAGGTTTATTAGTTTCTAATTTGTTCGCTGATATGCAATGCTAATTTATTAGCTTCAACAGTTGTTGTAACCAATCCTTTGGCCCAGATAGTATAATATTTTCCAGCTTTAAGTTCTATGTTTGCCATCGATGCAACAATTGCATTGGTCGCCTTATCTTTTAAAAGCACCTTAAATATTGCAGGTTTGATGTACTTATAAGGAGTCAGTGTTTTATAAGTTCTATCAGCAAATGCAGTAGTGTCACCTTCCAGCTCCATGGTATAAGAAGGGGAATCAGACGACAGGTTTGCAAAACGCACCTGTGCTTTATCGGTTACTGTTTCCTGGTATTCGTCCTTTACGAAAAGATAAGAAACACTTTCTTTATCATTTACAATAAATAAAGAGTGATATAACCTTGCTGTCAGGTTAAATGTACCGGTATAATCTGCTTTTGTTGAGTTAGTGGCATATACAGTTGCACTTGCAGAACCTGGATAAACACCTAAGTAATCTATTTTCTGGCCGAACAGAAAAGGCGAATTGTTTACTTTGGTGCCAGTGATTACAAAATCTAATGAAGGTATATTTGTTGATGCATTAGTAATTGACAACGCCGCAATCGCTTCTGGCTGTTGTACATCAGTTTTGCATGAGCTAAATGAGAGTGCTGCGCCTAAAAGAGCGATCATTGCGGAAGATCTTCCGGCATTTTCTGAAAATAGGGTAGTCTTGAACTTCATGTTTAAATTGTTTTTAATGAATTTACTGTGTGTCTTTTGAAGGTAAAACGATGCTTGTTAAGAGAACGCTACAATGTTTTTTATAAATTTGTATATAATAATTCTGCTGTAGCGTTTCCGCTGCGGCGTACGTTTTAGATTATAGAGATAGAAATAAATTGACTGTTAAGACTGGGTGTATTAAGCGTGGAGAATAAAGACACAATGTTCCGGGAGATCATTGCGGGGCTTCACGCCCGGGATGAGCGTATACATGAGCGTATTTATGTCCATTATTGGGGTTACCTGATGGGGATTTCCACCCGCTACTTTAAGGACAGGAATATCGCGAAGGAAGTAGTCAATGATAGTTTTATGAAAGCTTTCAAAACGATGTACGATTTTAAGCATGATAATAATGTTTCCGATTTTCAAAAAACATTTAAATCGTGGCTGGCAAAGATTACAGTACGGACTTCCCTGGATAAAATAAGGAGTAATAAGACACTGCTTAATTATGTGGAGGAGTATGAGGATGTGAAGGTAACGCATGTTAATATCGAGGATAAGCTTTTTGTAGAAGATATCATGAAGCTTTTATATGAATTGCCGGATCTTCACCGAACGGTTTTTAATCTTTATGAAATTGAAGGGTACAGCCATGATGAAATTGCTGCTATGTTAACTATACCCGTAAGTTCCAGCCGTACGTATCTTACCCGTGCGAAACAAAAGTTAAGAGATCTCTACAAAATAAGTATTGAATGAATTGATGAAAGAGCCTAAGAAAGAATTTATACAGGGAATTGCTGATCTTTTCGAAGATTATGAGGAGACGTATGTCCCGGGCGAATGGGAAGCTTTTTCACAGCAGCAACAAAAAAGGAAATATCCTTTTGCTCCGCTATGGGTTAAAATTGCTGCGATCGTAGTTCTTGTTGGAGCATTAATAGTTTACCAGTTGAAAGATCCGGCGCCGGCAAATAAAAAATTAGCAGCAGCAGCGCCGGCAATCATTACAAAATCAGAGGGACAAGGTAAAGCATTGCCTGTTATAGCTGATGATAAACCGTTAGTGGCTGCTCAGCTGCAAGGGACTAAATCGACCGGAAGAGCAGCTGAAGCAAATTTAAAAGGTGTCCATGATAATACTGTGATTGTACGTCCGATCGGCGTAGCACAACAAGTTGCCACTGTAGTTTCTGTTCCAGTACAGGCTGTGAATGGCAGACAGACAAAAGATACAATAATTAAAGTTAAGGCGGAGGAGTTTATCGCCAGGGTGAAAGCTGTACCTTTAGAAAAGAGTATCACTAATAAAGACCAGTTAGCGCAAACTAATAAGCAACCTGACTCTGCCAAAAAAATGAGCACACTGGATTTTATGCTGGCCGAGTCGCGTAATCCCGTAAAAAGCAAGCAGAAAAAAGATGTCGGGTCGAAATGGGATTTTGGCGTAGCAGTTGCGCCTTCCATGTCAAGTTCAAATGTAAATATTGCTGGTGGGTTAACCACTGCATACCGCTTATCAAATAAGTTTTCGCTAAGTTCCGGGGTTTCGCTGATGCAGCTGGAATCTGGAAATAGTGTTTCTACTCCATCTGCGGTGGCCAAAGTTTCTGTGAGTTCACTTTCCGACAAACAACTATTGGCAATTGATGCAAATATTAAAGCAATTGATATCCCAATAGGAATTGTTTATCAAATTAGCAAAAACGTGTATACGAGTGCTGGTGTTTCTTACTTTAATGTTGTTAGCGAAAAGAGGAGCAATACTTATGGATTAACTTCGCAAGCGAATGAGGTGTTTTTTAATCCCGCAACTGGTTATGTTGGAGATCGTGCCGTACTAAATAGTTCTGCAGTAGAAGAGCCTGTTCCTGAAACCCCTTTAAAAGGGAATAGCTATTTAGGCTTCTTCAATTTTTCGATTGGCAGGAAACAACAGGTCTTCAATAAATATAATATACTGATTGAACCATTTATCAAGGTTCCAATTGGTAGACTTTCCACACAGGAACTCAACCTAATGAATAGCGGATTGAAATTCCAAATCAGCTTCTAGCAAAAACATTGCGGTAAAAGCAGGTTTAAATACTCATCGAAAATTTATGTTTTAATAAATTAAAGGGCTTTCGAGCCCTTTTTGTGCTATATCCGATTATTTAGTAACACATCCATGTGTATTATTTTTACGTTTGAAAATAATAATAATTTTTTTGATAGAAATTTCAGTTAATATTGTAAAATATATATTAAATATTATCTATTTTTAATTTTACCTATACTAATCAACTAAATATATCTTTATGAAAACTCTTGGTCAAAAATTTAAAATTCTACGCCAGAAGAAAGGACTTAATCAAAAGTCAATGGCAGAGTTGCTGGATATTTCTATTCCTGCATATTCTAAACTTGAAACCGGTATCACTGATCCGAATTTCAGTCGTATTATACAAATTGCGCAGATCCATCATTTGGATATACGTCAGTTACTTGCAGTGGGTGAGGAGGAAAAATCCGAGCAACAGCAGGAAATCGAGGGACTCAAGCAAAAGGTCGTTTCTTTAGAAGCCAGTGTGATCCGTCTACAGGGTAAACTGATTGATCTTTATGATAAGGAAGATTCTAGATTAAAAGGGGACTAGTATTTATAACTGATAACATATTCATAATTAAAAGATATTCTTAATTTAACCTTATATCATAATAATGTCCGATTTTAGCTCATTGTCTTACAAAATGGATTTTTTATAATACTTTTGGACCATATTTGAATTTCGGTCTAATTATTTATTGTTTAGTTGAATGGAAAAGGATGAGATTGTAATAAGTGAGATACTTGCTGGCGCTAAGAAGCTATTTGGTAAACATGGGTTGAAAAAAACAACCATGGAAGAAATAGCAACAGCGGCAGGTAAAGGTAAAAGCACGCTTTATTATTATTTTCCCAGTAAGAATGAGATTTTTGAGGCAGTGGTGGAGGATGAAATGAAGAATGTGGTCAGAAAGATCAGGGAGGCTGTCAATGCTTCATTTTCTGCGAAAGAGAAGCTAAAAGCATTTCTTCAGGCACAAATCACATCGATTATTGATTTTCATAGTTTTAGAGAGGTACTATTTGAGGATATACTGATCAGCATGCGAATGCTGATTTGCATCAAGTCCAGGTATGAACAGATCCAGATTGATATGATCAGGGAAATCTTGTTGGGGGGTACACAGTCGGGGGAGTTTAAGGAAATGAGCATAGAAAGAATGAATAAAATGTCTTTTGTAATGGTTACTGTTTTTCGGGGATTGCATTTTCCATTATCTGTAGAGCTCTCAGAAATTAAGACACATGAATATTTTGATGAAATGATTGATATGCTGATTGCCGGCATTGGGAATGAGGCAGTAAAGAAAATTTAGACTAAAACAATAAAATATTCGATTCTTTCTTTATTTTCGAAAAGAAAAAAATAGAGTTTTAATTGAAAAAAATGCGATAAATCGTTGATTTGATTATTTGACAATAATATTATAGACTAAAATACGGTTATGGTCTAAGAATAATTTACTTTTGTCTTATCTTAAAATTAACATATTTTTAATATATTAGATCATGTTTCATTGCTCTGTTTTAGTTAAATAGCTGTATATGAATAAAATAAAATTATGAATCTATCTGAAGTAAACATTATACAATTCAGGCATGCGTAAAAAATTGGGCGATAGGGTTGCGGCATTTAAGGATGCAACTGCAATTAAGGAAAGGGGATTATATCCTTATTTCAGATCAATAGAGTCTGCACAAGACACTGAGGTTATCATTGAGGGCAAAAAAGTTTTAATGTTCGGATCAAACTCTTACTTAGGTTTGACGAATCATCCGAAGATTAAAGAGGCTGCAAAGATCGCTATTGACAAATACGGAACAGGCTGTGCCGGATCAAGGTTCTTAAACGGAACGCTGGATATCCATCTGGAACTGGAAAGGAGACTGGCTGCGTATGTAGGCAAAGAATCAGCAGTTCTTTTTAGTACTGGTTTCCAGGTTAACCTCGGTGTGATCTCGTGCCTGTTAGAAAGAAACGATTACCTGATACTTGACGAGTATGACCATGCATCTATTATAGATGGAAGCCGTCTTTCGTTCTCGCGTTCGATTAAATATGCCCACAATGACATGGATGATCTGCGTAAGAAATTAAGCAGGCTGCCTGAAGATTCAGCAAAACTAATTGTAGCGGATGGTATCTTCAGTATGGAGGGTGACATTGTTAAACTTCCTGAGATTGTACAGATTGCTGAAGAGTTTGGTGCAAATATCATGATGGACGATGCACATAGTTTAGGTGTTATCGGTTTTAACGGTTCTGGCGTAGCTTCGCATTTTAACCTGACAGACAAGGTAGACCTGATCATGGGTACTTTCAGTAAATCACTAGCATCATTAGGTGGTTTTATCGCAGCGAGCGAAGAAACAATTGAATTCATTAAACACAGAGCAAGATCATTAATGTTCAGTGCAAGTATGCCGCCTTCGGCAGTTGCCAGTGTAATTGCTGCATTAGACATTATAGAGTCAGAACCAGAACGTATTGATAAACTTTGGGATAACACGAACTATGCAAAAAAGCTACTTATAGAAGCAGGATTTGATATCGGCCATACAGACAGCCCAATTATACCTGTCTATATCAGGGATAACGATAAAACTTTCCTGATTACCAACATACTGCACAAAAACGGAATTTTTGTTAATCCTGTAGTGTCACCAGCAGTACCTTCAGATTCATCTCTGATCAGGTTCTCTTTAATGGCTACCCACACTTTCGCACAGATTGAGGAAGCTGTTGAAAAACTGTACCAGGCTTCTAAAGAAGTACAGTTAACGCCTCTTAAGGTTAGTATATGAAAACCAAAACTTCCGTTAACGGTATAAAAATATGGAATGCCCCTGAGTTTGTAAAAGCTCAGGGACATTTGATTAACGCTTACGGAATTTCCTGATTATATGAAAAAGCGCGTATTGATTACTGGTGCAAGTGGTTTCGTAGGATACCATTTGATCACTGCCGCACTGGCCTCAGATCTTGAGGTGTATGCAGCAGTAAGACCAAGTAGTAATATCTCGCATTTAAAGGAGTTTAATATCCAATATACTCATCTGGACTTCTCAAATGAAGCGTTGCTTAGAAAAGAGCTGGCAGAAAAGCAGTATAATTATATTATTCATGCCTCGGGTATCACTAAGGCAAAAACAAAAGCAGAATACGACACAGTGAATGCTGGATATACCAAAAACCTGGCAACAGCGGCTGTATCTTCAGGAATTAAACTGGAGAAGTTTGTATTTGTAAGCAGTCTAGCTGCAATGGGGCCGCTAAAAGATTTTTCTGGTACGATCCAGGACAATTCCCCGGCGCATCCTGTAACTAATTATGGAGCGAGCAAATTACTGGCAGAACAATATCTGGCAGAGATAAATGGATTACCACTAATAGTAATCCGCCCCACCGCCGTTTACGGGCCAAGGGAAAAAGATATTTTTATTCTTTTACAGACTATCAACAAGGGACTGGAACCGCACATTGGCAGTTTCGCACAGCAGATCAGCTTCATCTACGTGAAAGATCTTGCAAAGATTATTGTTGATTCTTTATTCTCAGCTGTAACGAACAAGCAGTATAATGTGTCTGATGGAGGTACTTATAGCCGTTACGCACTAGCAGAAGGGGTAAAGAAAGCGATGCACAAAAAGACATGGAAGTTTCATCTTCCGGTTTTTGCAGTAGCAGCTTTGGCATCGCTGATGGAAAAGATATACAAAAATTCAGCTTCATCACCCGCGCTGAATAAAGAAAAGATGAATGAGCTGACGGCTATTAATTGGGCTTGCAGCATTGCCAATGTAAAGAGAGATCTTGGGTTTAATCCCAAGTATAACCTGGAAAGCGGTTTGGCAGAAACGATAAACTGGTACAAAATTAACAAATGGCTGTAAAAGGCCAATATAAATTAGCAGAAGAAAATATGTTATTCCATAAAATCACATCTACAAGCCTGGGCATTGGCTACATCGGTAAGGGAGCAGGAACTGCTGCTGCTGCTGTAACTTGCCTGGTATGGTATTTTGTGCATCCGGATACTATGAATTTTGTTCCTGCTTTAATTATTACGTGCCTCATTACGCTACTCGGTGTCTGGTCGGGCAATATTGTAGAAACGATTTGGGGTAAAGACCACAACCGCGTTGTTATCGATGAGGTAGCAGGAATGTGTATTACACTACTGTGGGTCCCCGTTACACCGGTAAATATATTAATGGGATTAGTATTGTTCCGTTTCTTTGATATTTTAAAACCACTTTTTATCCGTAAGCTGGAAGATCTTCCAGGTGGTTGGGGAGTGATGTTTGATGATGTGCTTGCAGGGGTATATGCAAATATTGTACTGCAGGTTATTTTAAGATTTATTATTCACTGATATGGCCACTTTTGTAAAAGCTCAGGTCGCGTCATTATCGGCCTCAATTATTGACTTTCTTACCACATTAGTCTGTACGCAGGTGTTTCATGTCTGGTATGTCATTGGTAGTGTGATAGGTACAACTGCAGGCGGACTCGTAAATTTTATGATGGGACGCAACTGGGTGTTCGAATCAAGGGAACGCAGTGTGAAGGGGCAGCTCTTAAAATACATTTTAGTGTGGACTGGAAATCTTTTGCTTACTACAGCAGGGGTTTTTCTTGTTACGCATTACCTGCATGTTAATCCCGTTTTATCAAAAATAATTGTATCCTGCAGCATTGGGACTACCTATAACTACTTGATGCAGAAAAAATTTGTCTTTATATAATATAGTAATCAATCATGGGTAACCATAAAATAAAATATTTGCTGATGAAATCTCACGTAAAAAAAATCATGCTCCTCCTGTCTTTTGCCTTGCCGTTCCTTGCTTTCCAAGCCGTTGCACAGCAAACTATTATTACAGGTGTGGTAACCGACGCTGCCGATAAAGATCCGATCCCTTATGCTACGGTGATATTTAAAGGTACGAACATCATGGCTAAAACGGATGTTGATGGTAAATACACTTTAATCACTTCAGAAAAGTATGACGAAATCCAGGTTAGCTATGTTGGATATAAGTCTACCAGCCAGCCTGTAAAAGTTGGCGAGAAACAAGTGATCAATATTAAATTGCAATCTGAATCACAAAGTCTGAATGAGGTGGTGATTAGTTCCAATAAAAGGCCTGCTTATCGTAATAAAAACAATCCGGCTGTAGAACTGATCAGAAGGGTAATCGAGAATAAGGCGAAAAACCAAAACAAGAATTACGACCATGTTCAGTACCAGCAATATGAGCAAATGTCGTTTTCACTAAGTAACTTGTCAGAAAAATTCAAGAGCAAACGTATTTTCAAAAATTACCAGTTCCTTTTCTCTGAACAGGATTCTACAAAAATTGGTGGTAAAAATCTGCTTCCTGTATTTATGGAAGAAAAAGTATCACAAAATTATTTCCAGAAGTCGCCTGATAAAAAGAAAACTATCTATACGGGTGACAAGCATGTGAATTATGATGCTAAATTTATTGATACAAAGGGATTAAGCAAGTATTTTGAAAGGATGTATGCTGATATTAACATCTATGAGAGTAATATATCTTTAGTAAGTAACCAGTTTTTAAGTCCGATTGCTGATGCATCACCTACTTTTTATAAGTTCTTCATTACCGACACTATTAAAACCCATTCCCCTCAGCTGATCGAGCTTTCTTTTATTCCAAGAAACAATACCGATCTATTATTTGAAGGTAAGATGTATATTACGATGGATGGTAATTTTGCAGTGCAGGATGCTTACCTGACTGTAAATAAGAATATCAATTTGAATTTTGTCAGGGCACTGGAGGCTAAGCTAGATTTTGAGAAGAATCCTGATGGCAGGTACCATTTGTCTAAAACAAACCTGATCGTTGATTTTGGTATCAATAAATCAAAAGGCGGTGGCTTTACTGGTCAACGTACCGTAATCATAAAAGATTACCAGATTGATAAACCCCAACCGCAAACGATATTTGACGGTCCGTCGTTAGCTACCGCACCCAATGCAGAAACACAACCTGATCAATTCTGGAATGCACAGCGTACGGATACCACATTGAAAGCAAACTTAAATATTTACAAAAATATTGATACGCTGCAAACGATCCCTTCTTTTAAAAGAACGGCAGATTTAGTTACCTTGTTATTTGCTGGTTACAAAAACTTTGGCCCTTTTGAAGTTGGTCCTATTAATACGTTCTACAGTTTCAATAATGTAGAAGGCTTCCGTCTGCGTTTAGGCGGAAGGACTACACCCGAGTTATCAAAAAGATTTTATTTTGAAACTTATGGTGCCTATGGTTTTAAAGATGAAAAATGGAAATACTTCTTTAGCGGTACTTACTCACTAAACAATAAATCAATCTATGCTTTCCCGCAAAACTATGTTAGGGCAAGTTTCCAAAGGGATACAAAAATACCAGGACAGGATTTACAGTTTGTTCAGGAGGATAACTTCCTGCTTTCCTTCAAACGTGGGGAGAACAATACCTTATTATATAATGATTTCTATAAGATCAATTACATGCATGAGTTTGAAAACCATTTCTCTTATGAATTGATTGCCCGCAAATGGACCCAGCGTCCGGGTGGTTCTTTGTACTTTAACAATTCATTAAATAATACTTCTAACCCCGTTGATAATATTACTACTTCTGAGGTTAACCTTACCTTGCGTTATGCACCAAATGAGAAGTTTTACCAAGGTAAAATCTACCGTGTACCCATCATTGACCGCTTCCCGATATTTACGGTGAAATATAGTGCTGGTTTTAAAGGTGTATTAGGTGGCCAGTATAACTACCAGAATATCATCGCCAGAATGGACAAACGTTTTTATATGTCGCAATTCGGTTATTCGGATGTAACAGTAGAAGGTGGCAATACCTTTGGTAAGGTGCCATTTCCATTGCTAACTATCCACCGTGCCAACCAGACCTATTCTTACCAGCTGGATTCTTATAACTTAATGAACTTCCTGGAATTTGTGAGTGACCATTATGCAAGTATAAATGTAGACCATAATTTTAATGGGTTCTTTTTCAATAAAATACCATTGATTAAGAAATTAAAACTTAGAGAAGCCGTATCTTTCAAGGCGCTGTTCGGCGGGTTGAGAAATGAGAACAATCCAAACTACGATCCTACCTTATTACAGCTGCCAAGAAATAATGCTGGAGAAACTGCAACATTCGCTTTAGGTAGCCAGCCGTACATGGAGGGTAGTGTAGGTATCGGTAATATTTTTAAAGTGTTACGTGTAGATATGGTGAAACGTTTCAACTATCTGAATAATCCGGAAGTGTCGGAGTACGGCATCCGTGCAAGAGTAAAATTTGATTTTTAATACAGAAAAAAAATACGAGTATATGCAAGCAATATCATTTCGTGATCGTTTACAGCTGACGATTTACAAGGTCATTAACCCTTTTGTTAAAGGCCTGATCCGGATTGGTCTGACACCAAATGCTGTAACTACAATCGGCCTTATTTTAAATATAGGAGTGGCAGTAATCTTCGTTTTCGGTGCAGAAAAGAGTAACCGCGGCGACCTTTCATTTGTTGGATGGGGAGGGGCGCTAGTTCTTTTCGCAGGATTATTTGATATGCTTGATGGCCAGGTGGCGCGTTTAGGAAATATGAGTTCGAAATTTGGGGCGATGTACGATTCTGTGCTCGACCGCTATAGCGAGATGATCTTGTTCCTTGGTATTTGTTACTATCTGGTGTCCCATCACTACTTCTTGAGTTCCTTATTTGCATTTATCGCATTGATTGGCTCGATGATGGTAAGTTACACACGTGCAAGGGCAGAAGGATTAGGGGTGCAGTGTAAGGGCGGTTTAATGCAACGCCCGGAGCGGGTGGTAACTATTGGAATTACCGCTTTGGCAAGTGGTATTGCAGGCCATTATATTGGTGGTGATTATAAAATATTTATTCCAGGTATCTCTTTTCACATTTTTGAAACGATCTCCATATTTACTATTCCAATTACTATCATGGCAGTGATGACCAATATTACAGCCGTGAATAGGCTAAGGGAGGCTAAAAAAGCATTGGATGCACAGGATCTTGCGGAAAAGGAAAAAATAACGACAAAAAAGCCGGCAGGTAAAGCTGTTTTACCAATCGTTACCTTAATACTTGTGGTAACTACGTTTTTCAATTTTGGAAATTTCAGTATTTCTGCAGCACAAAGTGCAGATCAAAGTAATCCTTCTCCATTAAAATTTCCAACTCCAAAAGGCATTACCAACCAATTGTTCTATTTACAGCGTGATCCTAATATCAATACCATTATCTGTGAGCTAAATACCGATGACAATGGAGCTGTGGTTAAAGATGAGCCGGTTCATGTTTACTGGATCCGTTATGATGACAATAAAGAGAAAAAGGAACTGGGTTATGTTCAGCGTAAGTTTGCTTACGGAATAGATGCTAAAGCGCTGGGTAAAGACCATTATGAACTGCGCTTTGTTTCCCATAAAAAATTACCCATGTATTTGTCAAAATCGGATGACGATAAAAAATATCATGTTTATGTGACAGTAAATAATAAGAAGATTGAAATAGAACGCATATTTTTGCGGATAGAAGGTGGTTCTTTTTGGCTGCCTAATGTAAAATATGTTGAAATAAAGGGAATGAATACCGCAACTAATAGTCTAATTACTGAACGGATAAAAATTTAACTGTTATGAAGAAGAATTTTATTTCGAACTCGTCTGATTCTATCAGAATGTTTAAAAATGACCTTTTTGAGAGTCTCTCGAAGGTTCATTATTTTGTGCCGCTAATTGTTTATGTGCCTATTATTGGTTTTTTAATTTGGAAATCTTTTACTGGTGTCCATATGGATTTTCTGCATTTTTTCGGGTGGCTGATCATTGGTTTATTTGTTTGGACCATCACGGAATATATTATGCACCGCTGGGTATTTCATTTTTATCCAAAGTCGAAAATAGGTAAAAGAATACATTTTGTTTTTCATGGTGTTCACCATGATTATCCAAATGATGCAAAGAGATTGGTAATGCCTCCTTCAGCCAGTATTCCAATGGCGTTAATTTTATATTTCTTTTTCTTATACCTGTTGCCTGCAGGTACAATTTTTGCATTTTATTCGGGTTTCCTGATAGGTTACCTTGCTTATGATATGCTGCATTATGCGCTGCACCATGCTAACTTCAAAAGTGCTTTTTGGAAAAGACTGAAGCAGCATCATATGTTACATCATTACTCAGATTCTACAAAGGGCTATGGCGTAAGCTCGGCGATATGGGACAAGGTCCTTGGATCAGATTTTACAAAAAAATAAATGTCAGAACAGTTACGGTTTCACAAACCTTTTTACAATTTGAAAGACATCATTATCACGACAATGATGTCTTTGTTTTATCTCTTGATTTCTTATTTCCTGATTGGTTTTAACTTCAATCAAGTAGTGTTGGCACTGCTTTTTAATACGTTGTATTATGCTTCCGCCCCAACGAGAAAGTTCATTCTTGGCTTTTCAATTTTTATCGTTTACTGGATCCTTTTTGATTACATGAAAGCGTTTCCAAATTATAATTATAACAAAGTACATATTGCGGAGCTTTATCACCTGGAAAAACATTTGTTTGGAATTTTTGACAATGGAATACTAGTTACGCCTAATGAATACCTGAGAAGTCACTCCACTGCTGCTGTCGATTTTATCGGAGGACTATTTTACCTGATGTGGATACCAGTGCCCCTTGCTTTTGCTGCCTATCTGTTTTTTGCAAAAAGGGAGCAGTTCCTTCATTTTTCGCTGACTTTTGTGGTGGTTAACCTAATCGGTTTTGTGATTTATTATTTGTATCCCGCTGCACCGCCTTGGTATGTATTGGAGCATGGTTTTGTATTTATTGCACATACACATTCTAATCCTGCAGGCCTCATCCGGTTTGATCATCTGGTAAATGCACCGGTGTTTCAATCAATCTACAGACAGGGCTCTAATGTTTTTGCAGCAATGCCTTCTTTACATTCTTCTTATCCCGTAATCGTTTTATATTATGGATTAAAGAATAGGATGGGCTGGATGAATATCATATTCGCCATTGTAATGTTAGGTATATGGTTTACAGCAGTTTATGCAAGTCATCATTATGTGCTCGACGTATTTGCGGGTATAACATGTGCAATTATCGGCATCAGTTTATTCAATTGGCTGGTTAAACATACGGTACTAAAAACCAGTCTCGAAAAAATGCTCGTCATCATCCGCTAGAAATGCCTAAATTTATAAGGTAATATTAAAAAAATTGGCAGCATTTCCCTCTATTCGATTATCTGAACTCACTACGCAGATCAGTAACGCTATTAATGGTGTTTTTGGATCGAATACTTTTTGGGTAGTCGCTGATGTGTCCAATTACACTTATAAGCCACAGAGTAATTTTCATTATTTCGAATTGGTAGAAAAAGATAAATCTTCTTCTAAAATTGTAGCTAAAATTTCTGGCCGCGCATGGGGAAACGCATCAGTCAACATTTCAAATTTTGAGAAAGCTACTGGTCAGCAGTTTAAAAATGATATCAATGTACTGGTACAGGTTGCCGTACAATATAATCCTGCTTTTGGCCTGCAGCTAAACTTGCTTGATATTGATACTAGTTTTACGCTAGGCAGATTTGAGCAGCAGCGCAAAGAAACGCTGGAGCGGCTAGTAAGGGACAATCCTTCTTTTATCCGTCTGGTAGAAGGACAATATCATACACGGAATAGCGACTTGCCGCTTAATATAGTAATGCAGCGTATTGCTGTAATATCTTCTGATACTTCTGCTGGTTACCTGGATTTTAAACACACACTTGCAACTAATACGTTCGGTTATCATTTTGTAGTGGATGATTATTTTGCATTAGTCCAGGGGGAAGGCAACGCCAAACAGTTTTTATCTAAATTGATTGAGGTATTTGAATCAGGTAAGCCTTATGATGCTTTGGTAATTATTCGTGGGGGCGGGGCACAGACCGATTTTCTTATTTTTGATAATTACGAACTGAACCGGGCGATTGCGAAATTTCCAGTACCTATTATTACAGGTATCGGTCACCAGAAAAATGAAACCATAGCCGATCTGATGGCACATACTTCCACAAAAACTCCCACTAAGGCTGCCGAATTACTTATTGCACATAACAGGCATTTTGAAGAGTCTATGCTAGTTGTTCAGCAGCAGTTGGTAATCAAGACTTTCCAGCTGATGAATTTGCATAAGGAGCAGCTCAACAGGCTCAATCAGGTAACGATTAATTCGGTTAAAAACCTGCTGCATGAAAAACACAGGGATATCGTTAATCTTTCCGGGATGATCCTGACTAATCCGAAAATTATCCTATCGAATAAAAAGAAAGATCTCACAAACCTGGTGGCCAATATCAAGTCTTATAACAGGATGTACTTTATTAACCAGGCCAGGTATATTGGTCATTTTGAATCTGTAGTCAGGCTTATGAGTCCGCAAAATATCCTTAACAAAGGTTTTGCTATAGTTAAAGTTGACGGGATGATCATCAATGATGCATCCCGCGTTGATGTCGGGACTGCGCTGACGATTACGCTTGCCACTGCAGAAATCAATACAAAAGTTTTATCTAAAACACCACGTAATGGAAAAGAATTTGAACTATGAAGAAGCGTACGCTGAACTTGCCCAGATTGCGCAAGAAATAGAAACCGAGGCTGTTTCTGTAGACGTACTTGCTGCACGCGTAAAGCGCGCCTCAGAACTCATCGCATTTTGTCAGACCAAACTCAGATCTACCGAGACAGAAGTCAACAAAATTATAAAGCAGATGGAAAACCAACCCTTATAACTACCTTCGTCAAGAATTAAATTTAAATAAATCAGCTATGTTAGTTTATAGTCCCGAAGAAGAAGAAGTATTCTTTGATCAGATTGATCAAGTGTATACACTGACAGAGTCAGAACAATTTGAAGAAGCAGAGGAGCTATTACTGGAACTTGAAGGTTCTATCCCTGATCCAAAAGAAAACTGTAGTGTTGGCGCTATTATGCTAGACAGTATTTATTCCTTTTATGACCAAACAGGCCAGGTAGAAAAGGCATTGCCTTACTTTTTAAATGAGACGGAATTTCTGCTGGAAAAAAGCAAAAGCACGCCTATTAAAAGTACTGTGCATTTTATCACTACTGGCAGTATATATTATGCGATGCAGGAGCTTGATAAAGCTAGAGAATACTTCAAGATTGCCTACCAGTTAGGTAAAAAGGGAGTGTTCAGTGATTTTTCGGCAGACTTTCTTTTTATGGCTGTGGCGTCTGACGCTGATTATGCTGAGTTTAAGCAAAATTTTGTTCCGAATGAAGAGGAAGAGCAGGATGAGCTTACTGATGAGCAGCAGGAGCTGATGGATGAGTGTGTGGCTAATGGCGATACGGCAATGGAAGCAGAAAACTTCGAAGCAGCAGTTGGTTTTTACGAACAGGCTTATGCGGTGTTACCTGAACCTAAAGATGATTGGGAGCCTTCAGGATATATCAATGCAGCAATAGGAGATGCGTTATTTAATGCAGCTAAATATAAAGAAGCATTAGAAAAGTTGTTGGCGGCTGATGAATTTTATGCTGCAGGACAGGCACAAAACCCATTTGTATTGCTACGTTTAGGCGGAACCTATTTTGAATTGGGTGAAGAGGAAAAAGCAGCTTCAATTTTATTGAAAGCTTATAAAATGGAAGGTGGCGACTTATTTGAGGAGGATAAAAAATACCTTAAATTTTTAAAGAAGCATCACCAATTATAGTCAAATGATAACAGCTGGTCAGGTAATTATTATGCCGTGATCAGCTGTTGTTCTATTACAAATATCAAAAAGGAAATATCAAAAGGTTTTGGAATTACCTCATCTGCACATATCTCTTTCACTACTGCTGCCCTGGGGTGCGTAGACAAGACGATCACCGGGATTCGGCTAGTGTCTTCTGCAGATTTAATAGCTTTACATAGGGCTGTACCTTCAGCGGTAGGAGTGATGACGTCTAGTAAAATGGCATCCGGATGAAAGTCATTGATGTGCTGATTTACTTCTTTTTCATCAGCGATCAGGTCCACACTGTAACCCTCCTCATTAAGAATAATCCCGAGCATATCCAGGATATCTTTATTCTTCTCAAAAACGAGTATCTTTTTTTTCATTTAACTTGTTTTTATAGCTGCTAACTCCTTTTAGAAAAAATACAACTACAGTTACAAATGTAAATACAAAATCAATAAGTAATTGGTTATATCTAGATTTTTTATTCATTTTTACCTTCAGTCCGTAGTAACCGGTTGTTTTCTAAGAAATATGCACCAAAAATGGTGGTGGAACAACTATATAGGAAGGTGCTTAGTGATTAATCCAGTTAGCTCATCAAGATCAAAAGGTTTACTAATAAATTCTTCTGCACATGGAGCAGCGATCACTGGGGTATCTGTAGCATGTGCAGACATAATAATGATAGGGATATGGGCGGTGGATATGGAAGTTTTTAGCTCGATGCAGAGGTCGGTCCCATTTCCATCTGGCAGCATTACATCCAGCAATATAAGGTCTGGCTGTTGAAAAGTTTGGCGCACCTTAAAGTTACCTATTGTTCCAGAAATTTCTACTGCATAACCACGCTCTCTGAGCATATAGGCGATGATGAAACGGATGTCTTTATCATCTTCTACGATGTGTATTACTTTATTCGTTTTACATTCATATGTGTAATACAGGAATAACGACTAGGAGCTGCAAAAGGTTTAGATTTTTGTATTAAAAAAACACTGTCAATATTTCTTTACGCTAAAACCTTTAATTTATGCGTGATTTGTTGTGGTTGGGGGCATTTGGGACAGAAGTTTTTTAGAAAAAATGTAATTAAACAGAAAAATGTATGTTTATTTCTTAAAAGTTATATATTTGGCTCCATATAAAAACCAAATCATGGAAAAATTTACAAAATTAAAAGATCTGCTTGCTACAGTTGAAGTTGATGCAGAGAAATTTTACAATGCGGGTAACAGCGCAGCGGGCACTAGAGTACGTAAAGCAATGCAGGACTTAAAAGTTCTTGCTCAGGATATTCGTGCTGAAGTAACAGAAAAAAAGAACACAGCTAAATAAAAACTAGCTAAACCTTAAACCTGTAAAAGAGGGTATTTCAAGTAGGGGGAACAAGGTGGATTTAGGTCCATTTTTAAATCCCATATTTGCGGTTCCCTCTTTTATATTTTATGGCTGGGTATAGGTTAGTACACTATCATCAGCATTATATTATTGTTTGTATCGAAGATCATGTTGGTTTTGCCTATATTTGAAGCTGATTAAGTTCTTTATCTTCTACATCAACCGGAAAAGGTTCTGCATAACGCAGATTAATAGGGAATCGTGTGCAAATCACGAGCTGTCGCGCAACTGTAAGTAACGAAACAGTTTTTGCCAATAATATCCACTGTCTTCATAAGATGGGAAGGATGGTAAAAATGTTACAAGTCAGGAGACCTGCCTCAACCGAATGACAATGCTTTCGCGAATTGAAGCTGATGGTCAGGTATGATGCATTTTCGTCTCAAAAACACAGGATAATTGTGTTTGAGCAGCGCCTATGCATTTATATTTTATCCTTTTTATTTCGTGAAACACATTGTAAGTGTGGCTTAAAGAGCTTTTAACTGATCATTTTATCATTTAAACAGCAACAAAATGCTAACAAACAATCTTGGCTACCCGCGAATTGGTAGTAACAGAGAATTAAAAAAAGCCAGCGAACAGTACTGGTCGGGCAAAACAACAATTGAAATCCTTGTCCAAACAGGTTCCGCCATTCGTGCCCACAATTGGTCTCTACAAAAAGAAGTAGGAATTGACCTGATCCCATCAAATGACTTTTCGTTTTATGACCAGGTATTAGATCTTTCCCTGACTGTAGGTAATATCCCTAAACGTTACCAGGAGGTCATACTAAATAAAGCCAATACCGAACTGGATCTATATTTTGCGATGGCGCGTGGTTACCAACAGGATGGACTGGATATCACTGCAATGGAAATGACCAAATGGTTTGATACTAATTACCACTATATCGTACCTGAATTCCAGAAAGACCAGCAATTCAAGCTCTTTTCTACAAAAATTATAAACGAATATAATGAAGCTAAGCGGGCAGGAATAAAGACTAAACCCGTAATTATTGGTCCGGTTTCTTATTTGTTATTAGGAAAAGAGAAGCAGGAAGGCTTCCACAGGATTGAACTGATTAAAAACTTGCTGCCAGTTTATTTAGAAATACTTACTGAATTGTGCGCGCAGCAAGTAGAGTGGATACAATTTGACGAACCTTTTCTTGCCCTTGATTTATCTGCTGCCGAAAAAGCAGCCTACAAGTACGTTTATGGAGAAATCAAAAAGAAATTCCCTAACCTAAAAGTTTTATTAACTACCTATTTTGAAGGCTTAAAAGACAATCTGGAATTAGTGGTTTCCTTGCCAGTAACAGCTTTACATGTTGATCTTGTCCGGGCGCCGGATCAATTAGAAAGCGTTTTGGCGGCACTGCCAAATCAATTATTACTTTCCCTCGGGGTGGTTGACGGAAGAAATATCTGGAAGAATGATTTTGAACATTCTTTATCGCTCATAAAAACTGCGGTAGCAAAACTTGGTGAATCACGTGTACTCATTGCACCGTCTTGTTCACTGATCCATTCTCCATGCGATCTGGCGCAGGAAACTAATGACCATATCCTCACACCAGAAATTAAACAATGGCTTGCATTTGCGCGGCAAAAAGTGGACGAATTGGTTTATTTGAAGGAGTTGTCTGCTGCAGGACCTTCTGCTGCTTCCCTGGCAGAATTGGCGGCTAATACAGCAGCGCATGAGCTGCGTAAAGTATCACCGATTATCCATAATGCAGTAGTAAAAACACGTGTTGCCAATATTACTACTAAAGATGAAAACAGAGCTAAGCCCTATACCAGCCGCAAAATTACACAGCAGTCCACTTTAAATTTACCCTTATTCCCAACCACTACAATTGGCTCTTTCCCGCAAACAACAGAAGTGCGCAGCTGGAGGGCAAAATTTAAAAAAGGTCTGTTAACCTTAGCTGAATATGAAACGCTAATAGAAAAGGAAACGGAAGAAACCATTCGTTTTCAGGAAGAAACAGGAATTGATGTGCTGGTACACGGCGAATTTGAACGTAACGACATGGTGGAATATTTTGGCGAGCAGCTTGCTGGATTCGTGTTTACCAAAAATGGGTGGGTGCAGAGCTACGGCAGCCGTTGTGTAAAACCACCGATCATCTTTGGCGATGTGCACCGGCCGGCCCCAATGACCGTGAGGTGGTCGTCTTTTGCCCAGTCTTTAACCCCTAATTGGGTAAAAGGAATGCTGACCGGTCCGGTTACCATCCTGCAATGGTCGTTCGTCAGGGATGATCAGCCGCGTTCAGCAACATGTAAACAGATTGCTTTAGCAATTCGTGATGAAGTATGTGATTTAGAAACTGCTGGTATCCGCATCATCCAGATTGATGAACCAGCGATCCGCGAGGGCTTACCATTACGTAAATCCGATTGGTCAGCCTACCTGAAATGGGCCGTTGAGGCATTCCGTATTTCTGCTTCTGGTGTACGGGATGAAACCCAGATCCATACACATATGTGTTATTCTGAATTTAATGATATCATCCAGCATATTGCCGATATGGATGCCGATGTAATTACCATAGAATGCTCACGTTCACAGATGGAATTACTGGATGCCTTTGCCGACTTCAATTATCCAAACGAAATTGGTCCGGGTGTATACGATATCCATTCCCCTCGTGTACCTGCGAAAGAAGAGATGGTACAGCTGATGAACAAAGCGAAAGCGGTAATTCCGGCTGCACAATTATGGATTAATCCAGACTGTGGATTGAAGACCCGTCATTGGGAGGAGACTAAAAAAGCACTCGTAGAAATGGTGGAAGCGGCAAAAGAATTGCGTTTATCCGTAAAAGAACCAGTAAGTTTGTAGCATATGACGATAGAAGAAAAAATCAAAGCTGCAGAGACACGTATATTTAAAGCCGTTTTCCCTAACACAACCAATCATTATGACACCCTTTTCGGCGGTACAGCGATGATGATGATGGACGAAGTTGCATTTATCACCGCTACCCGGTTTAGCCGCCAGCTGATGGTAACCGTAAGCAGTGACAGAATAGATTTCACCAAACCTATTCCCGCAGGTACCATTGTTGAGCTGATTGGTAGTATCACCCATATCGGGAATACAAGTATGAAAGTGAGAGTAGATATCTTTGTAGAACAGATGTATTCTGAACATCGTGAAAAAGCAGTAAGCGGAGAATTTTCGTTTGTTGCGATTGATGAACATAAAAAGCCTACAGCTATTTTAAAATAACTGTACACTATAAAATTATACAATTAAAAAAAGGGGATGTGATTTGAACCACATCCCCTAATTTATTACGCATTTTAAAAGTTATTTACTGTCTTAACGGGATTATATACCCAGTTTTTTACTAATGCCGGCTGGCAAGCCACCTTTGTTCAGTAAAAATGCTGTCGTTTTATATTTTACATAATTCTTTGTTACGTACAAATAACCCTTATAGTCGTTTGTTGCGCCCCATGAATTTTTAACGATATAATATTCCTTACCATTTTGGTCCTTTGCTAAACCTACGATATGCATGCCATGATCGTCCGTAGTCTCGTAATTGTCAAAAGCTTCCTGACGGTTAGCAGCTGTAATTTCCATTTCTGGCTTGGGTGCGCTGAACATCGTTTCTTTCTCACTGGCAGTCATTTCTTCAAAAGGCTTGGCTGGTACATAAGCTACTCCATTCTTATAAGAGAATGATTTTTCACTCACATCCGTTGCCCATGCTACAGAATAACCTTTTTTCAAGGCATTGTCGATAACATCAGTAATATCGTTTACCTGCACGTTATATACCTGGTCAAATGACCAGTTATCTGGTACCAATAGTGTGAATTTACTATAATAAGGGTGATCATTGAAAGAAGATAACTCTACATACTCATCAGGATTAATGCCTACCACATCCTTTGCGAAAGTCTGTGGCGTATAACTTTTACCTTTGTATTCAAATTTAGCAGGCACTTCGCCAAGGTAGCTATCTATTACTCCAGCATACGCTTTTTCCCAGTTTGGCGTTAATTTGCCATTCGGATTTTTAACCACCCCTTCCAGTATCCCCTGGGTAATTGCGCCCATTTCTCCGAATTTATTGATTTTTGTACCATAGTTTAATCCTGTATAATTGATCTGCGGCATCGCACCGTACTTTTTATACATATTAATTACGTCATGCAGTGCCCCGCCATCGCCCAGTGATACCGCGCCATGCATCCGTACATAGTTTTTTCCTTTTTCTACATAAGCATTGCGTGCAGAAAATATTTCTGATAAGGCAACAGGCTCTTTTCCCATTCTGATCATTTCTGATTCGAGGAAAGAGTTGGTAGAATAGCTCCAGCAAGTACCAGATGAACCTTGGTTTTTAACTGGTGTGTTTTCCAGATTAATGATATCCGTGAATTTAAATCCGGCTGTACTATTGGCCGATTGATTGTTTTTTAATGAATTTACCAGGTTATCCTGTGCAAATCCGATAGTAGAAGTTAAAAGTAATGCTGAAGCCATCACCCATGGCTTCATTGTCGATCTATTCATATGTGTGTTTAAATTAGTGTTCGATCTTAGTATTGCAACTTTATTGCATTTGTTTATCTTTGTTGGGCAATGTACATTTTTTGTGCATTAATGAAAACTATCAGCAAGATTTTAACAGCCACGCAACATGAAAATTACTTATTGTTGTATTTTATTGTTTGATCCTGACAAACCAAGGGTATCCTCGTATATTTGATTAAGCTAATAAACATGAATAAGCACGCTAAAGAAGTAACCCTGCTAACCGGATTTTTGGGTGCAGGAAAGACAACAGTATTGAATGCGATCATTGCACAGATGAAGGGCACGAGGTTCGCTATTATTGAAAATGAAATTGGGGCAGAGAGTATCGATGCGGGACTGATCGTTAAAGGGGAGGGGGATATTGTGGAGTTGAACAATGGATGTCTGTGCTGCACGCTGAACGATGATTTATATGATATATTAAATAGCCTGTGGGATAAAAAAGACGCATGGGACCATCTGATTATTGAGGCTACAGGGATTGCAGACCCGGCAAATATTGCCCATCCATTTCTAACGATCGACCAGGTGAAGAGGGGGTATGATTTGAAGCGGGTAATTTGTATTGTAGATGCAGAGCTGATCGAAGACCAATTAAAAGATCGTGCCGAAGCGATCCAGCAGATCGCGTTCAGTGATATCATTTTGCTGAATAAAGTAGAAAAGGTGAGTCCGGGTTACGTGACAGAACTCCAGGCAATCCTTAAATCAATCAATCCTTTTGCGGAAACGATAGTGGCGTGGGACAATGATTTTCAAGTCAAAAAACTGTTTGCAAGGGAGCGGTTCGCTAATTTTTACAGCAATCCAAAGCCGGTTAGCACACCAAAAGGGATGTTCAGCATCAGCAATGCTACGGCAGAGAAGCAGCCGGTTATGGCAACTTCAGCTTCGCATAACCGGCACGAGCACAGTGATATTGAGACTATTCTGTTAAAGTATAAAGAAAGTATGGATATAGAGCAGCTCGAACACCGGATGATGGTATTCCTCATCGCACAGTCGGCCAATGTTTACCGTGTAAAAGGTATCATCTACAGTCACGGGTTTCAAAGCAGGCTTGTCCTTCAAACGGTAGGTAAATCACTTTCTATTACTGTCGGAGAAACATGGCTGCCTGATGAGATTAGAGAAACTAAAATCGTAATCATCGGAAAGGGACTGAAAGTGTATGGGTTTGATAAAATGTTCCGTACCTGTTTATATCCAGAGGCGACAGATTTACCATCGTAACGTTTTTGGCGCATAGGAATATGATGAAAAAATGTAAATTGGCTGCATGGTTAATTTCTACAGACTCTCGCTGCTTTTTATCTTACTTAGTTCCTGCTCATCAAGAAAACCGGTAAAAGATTTAGTATTGGAAAATGGGGTGTCCCGTCAGCTGGCGGTTTACCGTAAATCAGTATTATCATCCATTCATTACACACTCGATCTGGAGATTCCTGCACAGCGTGCAGCGCCTATCGCTGCTCATGAAGTCCTCACTTTCCAACTAAGTGCTGTCCGTTTACCACTGCAGATTGATTTTAAGGAAGATCCTGCGAAAATCAGTTCGCTATTGCTGAACGGACGTAAAATTGAAGTTAACCACGAGAAAGAACATCTGATTTTGTTGCCAGAATACTTGCTGATGGGGAAAAATACATTGGAAGTGCATTTTCAGGCAGGGGAAGCGGCGCTGAACAGGAATACAGATTATTTGTATACACTGTTTGTACCTGATAGGGCAAGGACTGTTTTTCCATGTTTTGATCAGCCTGATCTGAAGGCTGATTATACACTGGGGTTGCGGATCCCGGCCAACTGGGATGCGATTGCGAATGCAACATTAAAAGATTCTGTATCTGGAGGAGCTTATAAAACTTATCATTATGGTACATCCGACCAGCTAAGTACTTATTTGTTTGCTTTTGCGGCCGGTCAGTTTAAGCGTTATAGCCATTTAATGGGTGGTAAAGAAACCGCCTTTTTGTATCGGGAGACCGATAAAGCAAAGATCGATCTTAGTTTACCGGCTATTTACCAGATCCATTCTGATGCATTAAAATACTATGAAGATTGGACGGGGATTGCTTATCCTTTTCAAAAGTTTGGTTTTGTGGCCATTCCAGATTTCCAGTTTGGCGGTATGGAACATCCGGGGGCAATCCAGTATAAAGCTGCTTCTCTTTTTTTGGATGGAGGAGCAACGAAAGATCAGCTGAATGGCAGAAATAACCTGATCGCACATGAAACTGCACATATGTGGTTTGGTGATCTGGTGACTATGTCTTGGTTCTCTGATGTATGGATGAAGGAAGTTTTTGCCAATTTCATGGCAGATAAGAGTTCAGCAACTACCGAGGGTGATACGTATGCATTAAAGTTTATGATTGATCATTTTCCTGCCGCCTATGCTGTGGACCGTACTGCGGGTGCAAATCCTATTCGTCAATCGCTGGATAACCTTAAAGACGCGGGCACACTTTATGGGAGTATTATTTATCATAAAGCGCCGGTGATGATGCAGCAATTGGAAATCCTGATGGGTAAAGAGCCATTTAGACAGGGTGTGAGAGAGTATCTGCGTAAATTTTCAAACAGTAATGCTTCATGGCCTGATCTGATAGAGATCCTTGATCGATATACCCCGGCTGATTTACAGCAATGGAATAAAGTGTGGGTGAATGAAAGCGGAAGACCTTTAGTTGATTATACTGTTACTTATGCCAACGGGAAAATCGACAGTTTCATACTTACACAAAAACCGGAATACGGTAAAAACAGAACCTGGCCCCAAACTTTTGAGATCACTTTGTTTTACCAGGATGGCACTACAAAGGTATTGCCAGCAGGCTTTATCACAAACAAAACAGATTTAAAAGAAGCTGTCGGGCTTGCTAAGCCTCAATTTATTTTATTTAACTCTGCAGGGGAGGGATATGGACAATGGCCTGTTGATGCGGCGTTGCCGCAAAATCTGCTTACCCTTAAAAGTCCGCTGCACCGCGCTACCGCATATATTTCTCTGTATGAGCAGATGCTAAACGGAAAATCAATAACTCCAGCTGCACTTTTACAATTATTTGGAAAGGCGTTAAGTGAAGAGCAGGAGGAATTAAACATTAAACTTTTAAGTAACTATATCAGTTCGATATACTGGCAATTTAGTACCCCAAAACAACGTCAGCATTTCTCTTCTGGATTAGAGGATCAAATTTGGATGGCGATGCAGAAGCAAAAAGTAGGCAATAACAAAAAACAGTTGTTTAAAGCTTACCAGGATATATTTCTTACCGCCCAAGCTAGAGGGAAACTTTACCAGATCTGGAAAAACCAGCAAGCCCCTGCAGGCATCACCCTGTCGGAAGACGATTATACTAGTCTCGCTTTATCTCTGGCTGTTAGGGACGACGCCGATCAGACGATATTAGCTGTACAGGAATTGCGGATTAGTAATCCCGACCGTAAAAAACGTTTCCAATTCATTATCCCTGCAGTTTCCGGGGATATCCCTACACGTGATCAATTCTTCAACAACCTGGAGCAGGCGGGCAACCGCAGCAAAGAATCGAACGTTCTTGCTGCACTGTATTACCTGCACCATCCACTTAGGCATTCAATTAGTATTAATTACCTGCCCCAAAGCCTTAAGATGCTCGAAGAGATCCAAACGACGGGAGATATTTTCTTTCCCCAATCCTGGCTGCAATCTAATTTAGGCAGTTATCAGTCTCATGACGCTGCAGTGATAGTGAAAAAATTCCTTTCCGCTCATCCTAAATATAACCCTAAACTCAAAGCAAAAATCCTGCAAAGTGCTGATAATTTATTCCGTGCAGAAAAGCTGATCAAAGAATAAAATGGTATATTTGAGAATATTTTCAACTGTGATGTTGAAAATATTCGTATATTAGTGTTTTAAAACCATATAGCTATGTCAATTCCCAATGTCATACCTTCAGATAAACGTACAGAAACACTACGCATCAAGTTTAGTGCAATCGATGTGAGTGACGATATGAAAGTTTTTCAATACGCAAGGCAGGGGTTAAAACCAGGTTTATTTTATGATTTTGCAGAGGCGATCAATATTTCTAATAAATCATTAGCAGACCTGATCAATATCTCTTCCCGTACAATTAGCAATTATAAAGAACAGAAAAAACTCCTTGAACCTGTTTATGGAGAGCATCTGCTTAAACTGATCGGCCTATACAAAAAAGGCGTAGAGTTATTTGGTACAGTAGATGAGTTCAGCTATTGGCTCAATAAACCTTTCTGGAATTCTAAGGAACGCCCTATGGATTGGCTAACTACACCAGGCGGTGTAGATTTAGTTGCAGATGAACTGCTCAAAATGGCATATGGTGACGCAGTTTAATTTCTTCAATGATTGCATTCAGAATAGGTCATAGAAACTATGTTGCACAGCTTACTGCTTCCGGAGCAAACGGTCGATGGGCCTCTGCAGGCAAGCCAGTAATCTATTGTGCAGAGAATATCCCCCTTGCATTTCTCGAAAATATGGTGCGCCGACAAGGCGTAGGGTTTAATCACGATTTCAGGATTGCATGTATTGAAATTCCGGACGATTTGATGATGAGTACTATTAGTGAGTCTGATCTGGATCCTGATTGGCGCGATCCGTATAATTATAGCCATTGTCAGCCCCTTGGAAACAAGTGGTTTGATGATTTCAGGATGCCTGTCCTGAAGGTCCCTTCGGCAGTAATGCCAGAATCTTTTAATTATGTAATCAACACGCGGCACCCCGAATTTAAACGTATCAAATTAATTGCCGTAACCGACCTTGTTCCCGATGTAAGAATAGAGGATATTTTGAAAAAATATCCGTCAGGTTTATGATGTTGGTTACTTTAGATAAGTAAATAAATGTAATATATAGACGTATTTATGTTCTTGTCTTTGGTGCTTTAGGTATTATCTTGGGATCATTAGTTGGTGTTTATTTTACAGGATATGCAGAGTATAAGAAGATCTATAAAAGTGAGCCATTATTAAAGAAAAAGGTACATTTAAATCATTAATAACAATTACCCTCCGCAAGTATTATTGTATCTTTTTAATGATTTGACAAACAAAGTATCAGGGTTCTCCGCTTTGTTTTATATCATTGCTGAAATATCAATTGATAAAATAGAATAAAGCAAACACTAAAATCAAGTACAATGAGCGATAAACTAAACATAGGCTGGATCGGATTAGGCAATATAGGTACACCAATGGTTAAAAATCTAATTAACGCAGGCTTTAATGTTACTGTATACAATCGGAATGCGGATAAATCTGCAGCATTCAGTGAAAATGTTAAAGTTGGTGTAGCATCAACACCAGCAGAACTAGTCGCCACGTCTGATTTTATTATCAGTATGATCAGTGATGATGCAGCAGTTAAAGAGGTTTTTCTAGGCATTAACGGTATTTTGTCTGTCGCAGGCAACAAGGAGCTTATTGCGATTGATATGAGTACAGTTTCACCAGAAACTACACAAGAGCTCGCAGCAATTTGTGCAAAACAGGGAATATTTTATTTGGATGCACCGGTTTCGGGTAGTATTAAACCTGCTGAAGAAGGACAGCTGGTGATTATGGTTGGTGGAGAAGAAGATGCCTATAAAAAAGCTAAACCTATTTTTGACATTTTAGGTAAATCTTCTACTTATCTAGGCGATAGTGGTAAAGGAAATGTAGCTAAACTAGCCATTAACCTTTTACTGGGTATTGTAACACAGGGCTTATCTGAGGCGGTCGTGTTTGCGGAAAAAAATAATGTTCCTGCAGCTGATCTTTTACCATTGATTAATGCAGGTGCGTTAGGTAATGGGGTGATCAAAATGAAAACTGAAAATATTATCAATAATAACTACAAACCTGCTTTTGCGCTAAAATTATTGGTCAAGGATATTAAACTGGCAAAAGACAATGGAATGGATACCCCAATTGGTGCAGCGCTATACGACACAATTAAAGACGCTTCGGATAATGGATTAGCGGATGAAGATATGATTTCGGTACTAAAATATTTATCCGGTAAATAGTAGCGTATAAAACGCTAAATACTATCTTGTAAGAAACAAGCGCAATCGTCCGGGTAATTGAAATGGGGTTAAAGATTTTAAAGTTTATTTTTTTCGGTAACTATTTCGTCGGATTGCTTGCTGTGGCATTAACTATTGAAGCTACGGTGCAGTTAAATGTCCCATTCAATTCCCTGACCTATTACGTTTTACTATTCCTGGCACCTATAGTATATTATACCTATGCCTATATGGGGGCCAGTAAAGGTCCCCATCCGGAAAATCCAAGGACGGCATGGTATGCTGACCATAGTCGGTTTATTTATTGGAGCCAACTGATCTTCTGTTCTATTTGTTGCGGAATCGTAGTATGCATGGCGAATAATGATTACCCGGCTATCCTAAACCTGCCATTGCAATACTGGATTATAGTAGGAGTGGTTATTGGTGCCGCCATTTTATATTACGGCCTCGTCCCCCTGGTTTTTTTTAATCTTAATCTTCGAAATACGGGTTGGCTGAAGCCCTTTATTATCGGATTTATATGGGCAGCAACGGCAAATTTGCTCCCGCTGATTATGCTTAGGATTGAATCTGGTACAGATACTACAGAAAGTATATTCTGGTTTTTTCTTTTTATCAAAAACTTTATGTTTTGTACGGTTAACGCGATTATGTTCGATATGAAAGATTACGCGATTGACTCGAACAGGCAACTGAAGACTTTTGTAGTCCGGATTGGTTTAAAAAAGACTATATTCTATGTACTGATCCCACTGTTGGTTACTGGCGTATTGTCGCTCTCCACATTTGCCTATATCATGCATTTCAGCGTTTTAAGATATCTGATTAACTTAATCCCCTTTGTGCTTACAGGATTAGTTGCATACTCTATGAACAAGCGTAAAAAGATTTTTTATTATTTGATCGTGATTGATGGATTGATCCTTGTTAAAGCGCTATGCGGAATTTTAGCCATGCAGTTTAATCAGTAAACTAATGAAAAATAACTACGACAGAATTGCTCCATATTATGATTTCCTTAGCAGGCTGGTATTTTTTCGCGCACAATTAAAAGCACAAATTGAACAGTTGCCTTTTATTCCTCCCAATAGCAAGGTGTTGATTGTGGGGGGAGGGACAGGCTGGATTCTGGAAGAGTTGACCAAATTACATGCACAGGGGCTCACAATTACTTTTGTGGAGATTTCCGAAAGAATGCTCGAGCTGTCCAGAAAAAGACAGGTGAAAGGCAATACAGTAAACTATATCCACTCTTCTGCAGAAGATTTCAAAACAGAATTGAAGTATGATGTTGTACTAACCGCTTTTCTGTTTGATAACTTCGATGCAGAACGAATAAATTTAGTTTTCAATCAATTAAATCATATGCTTAAACCAGGTGGACACTGGTTGTTCTCCGATTTTTATTATAATAAAAACTCTGGCAGGACATGGAAGTGGTATTTATTAAAAACAATGTATCTGTTTTTTAATAAAATATCCAATGTTGAAGCAAAAGAACTAATCAATACTGAACAGAATTTCAGAGCAGCACAATTTGTTCCGCATAAAATTAGTTCCTATTATGGTGGATTTATTCAAGCTATCACCTATAAAAAACCTTAAATCACAGGTTCGTTACACGATTAAAACAACGTTTTCGCATTATAATTTGAATAATCAGGATAATCGCCAGAATTGAGTCATCCGATTCTAATAATACTGCTCTAATTCTACTAGGGGCATTTTATATCTTATTTTAACATCAAAATATCAAGGATTCCCATCATTTTTTAATTGAATTTTAACTTCAATTGTTTGAATTTAATAAGAATTGATTTGAACTGAATATTTTACAGTTTAATGGAACTGATATTTTTGTGTGTACCATCAACACTAAGTACAAATCGATTTAATTTAATTAATTGACGATGTTCCGAATATCCGTACCTACTCTTATTTTATCCTCCTTGCTGCTCAGTGTAATTTCTACCGGAGCGCAAACTTTAAACATGAAGGATGCAGTCAGCACAGCCGTAAAAAACTATGGAACAATAAAAGCTAAAGCAAATTATGTAGAAGCTTCCAGACAAGGCGTGGTCCAAAGTAAAAGAGAACTGCTGCCTAATTTTTCTTTATCCGCACAACAAGACTATGGAACCGTGAACGGACAGACAGGTCCGCTAGCCCCATTTGGTCCGGGGTTAAACGTGGCATCATCCGGACCAACATTGGCAGATCAAAATTGGAATGCTGCTTTTGGAGCTTTATACTTAAGTAATATTAATTGGGACTTTTTTACTTTCGGCAGGATCCGTGGCAGGATTAACGTCTCTAAAGCGGTACTTAAAAGAGATGAAAATGATCTTAACCAAGAAATATTTCAGCACGAGATACGTGTGTCGGCCGCTTATCTCAATTTATTAGCAGCACAACGCCTCACTAAATCACAGGAAAAAAACCTGGAACGTGCAGTCATCTTTAAAAACAATGCGGTAGCAAGGGCATATAACGGATTAATCGCGGGGGTAGATTCTTCACTGGCAGTAGCCGAAGTGTCTAGTGCGAAGATAGCGCTAACTAAAGCTAAGGATTTGGAACAGGAACAGGCTAATCGTTTGGGGTTATTGATGGGGATGACTGCTACCGATTTTAAGTTAGATACCGCTTCAATGAACCATGTGCCGCAAGCGTTGCTGCTTGCAGATACAACGGTTGATTTTTCGTCGCATCCGTTGTTAAGATATTACAAGAACAGGGTGGAAGTAAGTGATAAACAGGTTGATTATTATAAAAAACTGGCTTATCCAACATTCTCATTTATAGGGATTATGCAGGGCAGGGGATCAGGTTTTAGTCCGTCCTATGCGGCCGACCAGCGTAATTTTTCACGTAGTTATGGGGATGGGATCAATCCTACCCGTGCCAACTATTTGTTTGGAGTAGGCGTAGCCTGGAATTTATCAACGCTATTGAAGAACTCTCCACAGGTCAAATCACAACGTTATACTTCTGCGGGATTGCAGAACGAGTACGAATTGGCCGATCAGCAGCTGCATTCACAGTTGGCACTTGCAGAGACGAAAATTAAAAATGCGATGGACAATTACAACGAGGCACCGATACAAGTTAAAGCGGCAAGTCAGGCCTACCAGCAAAAAAGCACTTTGTATAAAAATGGGCTGACCACCATTGTGGATTTAACGCAGGCGCTATATGCGCTGAACAGGGCAGAGACCGACCGCGATATTGCTTACGCAAATGTATGGCAGGCCTTATTGTTAAAATCTGCTGCAATGGGTGACTATAATATATTTATTAACGAATTTTAAGCCGTACCTGAAATATGAATTTAATACGTTTTGCACTCCGAAAACCCATTTCCATCATGGTGTTTGTCGCGGGTATGCTGTTTTTCGGAATCAGTTCCATGACCAGCATCAAGGTAGACATCCTGCCGCAGATGAACCTGCCTGTAATCTATATTGCCCACCCGTTTGGCGGTTATACCCCAAACCAAATGGAAGCCTATTTTGCTAAAAACTATGTCAACATCCTCTTATTTGCAAACGGGATAAAAAGTATAGAAACTAAAAATATACAAGGGTTGATGCTGATGAAGCTGACCTACTACGAGGGGACAAATATGGCCCAGGCGGCGGCGGAGCTCGGTTCATTGTCCAATCGGGCCCAGGCTATATTTCCGCCAGGCTCACAACCACCTTTTATCATTCGTTTTGATGCCTCTTCCTTGCCAGTTGGACAATTGGTATTGAGCAGTAAAACAAAAACAAATAACGAACTGCAGGATTTGGCCAACACCTTTATTCGTCCGTCTTTTACCGCAGTTCCCGGTTTACTTGCCCCGGCACCATTTGGAGGAAGTCCGCGTACGATAGAAATCAACGTAGACCCAAGTATGATGCGCTCGCACAACCTTACAGTAGACCAGATTGTTAATGCAATTAAGGTTAACAACCAGACTGCACCATCAGGAAACGTCCGCATTGGTGATAAAAACTATATCACCCCTACAAACTACACCATTAACAAAGTTAAAGAATTTGAAAATATCCCCTTATTTAAAGGCGGTGTTCAAAATGTATACTTGCGCGACGTAGCGGTTATACGCGATGGTGCCGATCTAACCGCTGGTTATGCCTTGATCAATGGAAAACGTTCTGTTTATATTAGTATCGCCAAATCTGGTGATGCATCAACATGGGATGTGGTAAAAGGCTTAAAAGCTAACCTGCCAAAAATCCAGAATACCCTGCCAGATGATGTTAACTTATCTTACGAATTTGATCAGTCGGTTTATGTAATCAACGCCGTTAAAAGTTTAATTAGCGAAGGCGTAATAGGAGCCGTGCTCACTGGCTTAATGGTATTACTATTCTTAGGAGATAAACGTGCGGCTTTTATCGTTATTCTAACGATCCCTACATCAATTATTTCTGGCGTATTGTTTCTTAAATTGTTTGGGCAGACCATCAATATTATGTCACTCTCTGGTTTGGCTTTAGCCATAGGGATCCTGGTTGATGAATCTACTGTAACAATAGAGAATATCCACCAGCATTTTGATATGGGCAAACCCAAGGCATTAGCTATCTGGGATGCCTGTAAAGAAATCGCCTTTCCAAAACTGCTGATCTTGCTTTGTATCCTCGCAGTATTTGCGCCTGCATTTACGATGACAGGGATCCCCGGTGCACTGTTTTTACCTTTAGCATTAGCTATAGGGTTCTCGATGATCGTTTCATTTTTGCTTTCACAAACCTTTGTGCCGATTTTGGCCAACTGGCTGATGATTGCCCATCCTAAAAAACATACTAAAACAGATTCTACAATTACGGATGATGAAGATGCTTTTAATCAAACGGGGCTAACTTTAGCGTCTGAACGTCATACGCTTGATCAGAAAAAGATCCTGGTAGAACGGGAAGACTTTAATGAGGATGGAAAAATATCCTTTTTTGATAAGTTCAGAAACCGCTTTATGCGTTTTATTAACCGCTTATTTGCGTACAATAGAACAGTAGTACTCGTTTATCTGGTTGTAGTTATTGGAGCTGCGGCACTAATGGTTGTAAATATCGGAAGGGATGTATTACCTAAAGTTAACTCCAGCCAGTTTCAACTGCGTATGCGTGCACCGGATGGAACACGTCTGGAGCGTACAGAAGAAAACGCAAACGCATTATTACAAGAGATTAAAAAACTGGCCGGACCAGAACATGTAAAGATTTCATCTGTATATGTCGGACAGCACCCTTCAACATTCTCTGTAAACCCAATCTACCTCTTTATGGCTGGTCCGCATGAAGCAGTTTTCCAAGTATCCCTTCAAGACTTTGAAGGTAATATGGACGAATTTAAAGATCAGCTGCGCGGAGAAATCAAAAAAAGTATGCCAGAACTTAGGCTTTCTTTCGAACCGATTGAACTAACCGATAAAGTGTTGAGTCAGGGATCGCCAACCCCGGTAGAAGTAAGGATTGTTGGGAAAAACAAGAAACTGAACGAGGAATATGCCAATAGGATTATGGAGAAACTGAAAAAAGTGGACTATATGAGGGATGTACAGATTTCGCAGTCGATCAAATATCCATCATTAAACATAGATATCGACCGTGTCCGTGCAGCACAAGTAGGCGTAGATTTATCAGATATATCCAGATCGCTGGTTGCCTCTACATCATCGTCACGTTACACTGATAAAAATACCTGGATTGATGAAAAAATAGGTCTTGCTTATTCTGTACAGGTTCAAGTGCCATTTAATCAAATGAAATCGAAAGACGATTTGGGCGAGATCGCCTTGTTAACCAACAATACACGTCCGGTTTTAAGCGATGTGGCTACCATAAAAGCAGACACTACCTATGGGGAAAGTGACGATGCAGGAGCAACCCCATTTTTATCTGTTACCGCAAACCTGAACGATAAAGATTTAGGATCGGCAAATAAAGACGTGTCTGCAGTAATTAGTTCCTTAGGCGCCTTGCCAAAAGGGATTACCGTGGCTCAAATTGGTTTAGGTAAGGTGCTCGACGAAACGCTGGATAGTTTGCAGACGGGACTATTAGTAGCCATTCTGGTGATCTTCCTGATGTTGTCTGCCAACTTCCAATCCTTCCGTGTGCCTTTAGTGATCCTCGCCACAGTACCAGCCGTAGTATTAGGCTCGTTATTAATGCTTAAACTTACCGGATCAACACTTAACCTGCAATCATACATGGGTATCATCATGTCGGTCGGCGTTTCCATTGCCAATGCCGTATTGCTAATCACCAATGCAGAAGAACTAAGAAAAGTTAACGGTAACGCACTCGAATCTGCCAGGGAAGCCGCTGGTTTACGTTTACGTCCGATTATCATGACTTCCGTAGCGATGGTGATGGGAATGCTCCCAATGGCCATTGGAGAAGGAGAAGGTGGAGACGCAATATCACCATTAGGCAGAGCTGTAATAGGTGGATTGATCGCTTCGACCTTTGCTGTACTGATCATTTTACCAATGGTATTTACCTGGGTACAAGGAAAAGTTTCTACAGTATCCATCTCTCTTGATCCGGAGGATGAAGAAAGCACCCATTATATAAAAGGATTAACAGCCGATAAATAAGAATTTACTATATAGCGCAAACAAAATGAACACAAAAATATTTCGCAGCAGCACCAATTTATTTAGCACGATTGCCCTTCTGGCTGTATTCAGCAGCTGCAGTCATGAAGAGAAAAAAGCACCAGAGCCTAAAGCACCAGAAATTAAAACCTTCGTGCTGCATAAAGAAGAAATGGCTACAGGCCTAAAAATGCCTGGAGAACTAATCGCTTATCAGCAAGTGGATTTGTATGCTAAAGTAAGTAGCTTTGTGAAAACATTAAAAGCTGATATCGGCTCTGAAGTTACTAAAGGACAATTATTAATGACTTTGGAAGCTCCAGAACTCACTTCACAGCTTGCTGCTGCAGATTCCCGTTTAAAATCACAGGAAGCATTGTATACTGCGAGCAAGGCTAACTATGATCGGTTATTGGAGACGAGCAAAACACCGGGTACCATTTCTAAAAACGACCTGGACCAGGCTATTGCAAAACGTAATTCAGACTTAGCACAATTGAACGCAGCTAAAGCATCATATAAAGAAGTAGGAAGTATCCAGAACTATTTAGAAATCCGTGCCCCGTTTGACGGCGTGATCTCTGCAAGAAATGTCAACCTTGGTGCCTATGTAGGCCCCACCGGTAAAGGATCTGATTTACCAATCTTTACCCTGCAAGAACAAAAACACCTGCGTTTAGCTGTTTCCATCCCAGAATTGTATACAGGTTACCTGAAAACTGGCGATGGAGTTACCTTCACTGTACGCTCTAAACCCAGTGCATTATTTACCGCAAAAGTAAAACGGATGTCGGGCGCCCTGGATTCCCGTTTACGTGCCGAAAGAGTAGAAATGGATGTGCCTAACTTGAACAAGCAGCTTTTACCAGGCATGGTTGCCGACGTATCCATTCCTTTACCAGCAGGTGTAAGTACATTTACTGTACCTAAAACAGCTGTAGTAGAAGGTGCGGAAAGTATATTTATTATCCGTGCAAAAAATAATAAAGCAGAGAAGGTAGAGATTAAAAAAGGCCGGGAGACGGACGATAAAGTGGAGATTTATGGCGATGTGGCCGAAGGGGATGTGATCGTAACCCAGGCAACAGAAGAGATACACACGGGCGATCCAATTAAACCCTAATTTTTGTAAGTTCTTAAAGCTTGTTATAAACTTTTGATCTGCTTTTTATAAAACTAGCTTCATTATCTACAATACAATAGCTCTCTAATGAAAAAAAGTGTGTCCCTTTTGGAATTTTATCAAATGTTTACCGTTAACCGGCCAGATGTTAGCATTCCAAACTCCTCCCTTGATGAGCATTCCGGACATTTCAATGTTTTTAAACGTTTGGGATATTGTACCTCAAATCCATCTTCCTATAACAGGAGAGATTTTTATAAGATTTCGCTGATCATTGGCAAAGGCATCCTTCATTACCCAAATCAGCAGATTGAAGTGGAAGGGCCTGCGCTGATTTTCACTAATCCAACTATCCCATATGCATGGGAAACAACCTCAGAATTACAGTCTGGATATTTTTGCTTGTTCACAGAAAACTTTATGCGCCAGCGAACCGAACCAGTTAAAGACTCTTTATTGGTCAGGATCCAGGACAACCCAGTATTTTATCTGGCACCTGCACAAGCATTGGCTGTGAGCTCTATATTTGAGAAAATGCTGACCGAAATGGGGGGTGACTATCCTTTCAAGTATGATCTCCTCCGCAACTGCGTCAATTTGCTTGTTCATGAAGCGATGAAGATGCAGCCAAAAGCTGTCCCTGCCAAATCCATTACTGCAGCAGCGCGTATTGCCGCCTTATTTTTTGAACTGCTGGAAAGGCAGTTTCCCATATATTCTACTGAACATGTGCTCGAACTGCGGACGGCAAACGACTTTGCAGAACAACTGGCCGTACATGTTAACCACCTTAATCACGCAGTAAAGGAGGTAACGGGAAAAACCACCTCTGAACATATTTCCAGTCGTATGGCCAACGAAGCAATCGCCCTGCTCAAGCATACAGAATGGAATATTTCTGAAATCGGTTATTGTCTCGGATTTGATTATCCGGCAAACTTTAACCAATTTTTCAAAAGACATACCCTTGCTGTGCCCAAATCATTTCGGGAAAAGCATCGCAGGGTAAGTTGATCTAAAGGCAGGCAGCAACTCCATGCAGGCTGGCAAATTTGGCAAGATACAGGATAATATAAATGTTCTCGTAAAACAATTCTCTGCTGACTACGTTGTAATTAATACCGAGCTAAAAATTACTACATCACTGATGATCAGTCTTCTAAGTCTGTTTAAAATCAATAATTGATAATTTTAACAATAATTAACATTCAAATACAAATTATATTTGGTTAATTGCGTTTTTTTATTGGGAATTGACCATTGTAGATCGTAATTTAAGCGCTATTATTCTCTGACCATAATTAAAAGACTTAGATCCGGCGTTCCAATATGATTGATAATTATAACAAGTCTTTTTATTTACTGGCTACTTTTCTTTTACTTTTTACTTTAACGGCTGCTGCACAACAAACTATTGTATCTGGTGTGATAACCGATGCGAAAGATAAAAGTGCACTTCCTTACGTTACCGTCATGTTTAAAGGTACCAAACTGGTTACCAAAACAGATGCAAACGGTAAATACACCCTTAGCAGTGCCACACCCTATAGCCAGGTTCAGATAAATTATGTAGGTTACAAAACACAAACCATAACTATCAAGCCTTCAGTTACACAGACTATCAATGTTAAATTATTGGAAGAATCACAAAGCCTTACCGAAGTAAATATCAGTTCTGGTAAAAAAGCGAAATACCGCAATAAAGGTAATCCTGCGGTAGAGCTGATCCATAAAGTTATTGAGCATAAGCCGATGAACAAGATGAAAAGTGACGTTGCCGTTCAATATCAGCAATATGACTGGATGCAGTTTTCCCTGAGTAACTTAAGTGATAAATTTAAAAACAAGAAGATCTTTAAAAAATACCAGTTCCTGTTCGACGAGCAGGATTCTACCGCTGTCGGCGGAAAAAACATCTTGCCGGTTTATTTGAGAGAGCGCCTTTCACAGAACTATTACCGCAAAAATCCTGAGAAAACCAAGATCATTATGCTAGCCGATAAACACGTTAATTTCGACGACGGGTTGGTTGATAACAATGCGATTGGTAATTATTTTGAACGGATGTATGCCGACGTTAACATCTATGATAACAATATTATTTTTACTAATAGCCAGTTTTTAAGCCCTATTGCAGATGGAGCACCGGCATTCTATAAATTCTTCATCACAGATACCATTAAAAACCATAGCCCGCAGTTAATCGAGCTCTCCTTTATCCCTCGTAACCAGAATGCCCTGCTTTTTGAAGGAAAGATTTATATTACGATGGATGGCAACTACGCCGTTCAGGATGCTTTTCTTAAAACAGGAAAAGGGGTGAACGTGAACTTTGTGCGGGCGCTGGAGGTGAAACTTAACTTTGAAAAAGACGAAGCCGGAAAATATCATTTGAGTAAAAGCCATTTGCTAATGGACTTTGGACTGGGCAAAGATGGCGGCAGAGGGTTTAAAGGGGAAAGATCGGTAGTGATCAAGGATTATAAAACTGGTGTGGTACAACCGGATTCGGTTTATAAGGGTGAAAGCTTAGTCGTTGCCCCAAATGCAGAAAAGCGTTCTGATCAGTTCTGGGCTTCCAATCGCCTCGATACCGCGGCTAATGCCAAGTTAAAAATCTATAGTAATATAGATACCCTGGGACAAATGAAGTCGTTCAAAAGGATGATGGATTTGGTTTCTTTCTTTTTCATTGGTTATAAAAATTATGGTCCGATAGAAGTGGGGCCTATTTACTCATTTTACAGTTTCAATAATCTGGAAGGGTTCCGGTTAAGGCTGGGAGGCAGGACAACGCCCGATTTTAGCACCCGCTGGTATTTCAATACGTATGCCGCATACGGATTTAAGGACGAAAAATGGAAAGGTTTTTTAAGTGCAGCTTATTCCTTCAACAATAAATCTGTCTACAAATTTCCGCAAAGCTTTGTGCGTGCCAGCTTTCAGCGGGATGTAGATGTGCCGGGCGACGAATCCAAGACGGTGGTTCCTGAAGATAATATTGTATCGTCGTTCCGCAGGGGCGTAAATGATAAATTTATTTATAGTGATTTTTATAGAGTAGAATACATGCAGGAATATGCAAACCATTTCTCCTTTAATTTAGGTTTCCGTAAATGGACGCAGACGCCAGCAGGGGCATTATCTTATTCGAACACTGTAGACAGGTTAACTGGAAGAAGTAATTCGATTACAAGTAGTGAATTCAATTTGCAGTTACGTTATGCTCCTAATGAAAAATTTTACCAGGGCAAGAGTTTCCGGGAGCGGACGATTGAAAAATATCCTGTGTTCGACCTCAACTATTCTGCAGGCCTAAAAGGATTTTTGCAAGGGGACTATAGTTACCATAATTTAGTCGGCACCATTGATAAACGCTTTTACCTGTCGCAATTTGGCCGTTCAGACGTTCGTGTAGAAGGTGGTTATACCTTTGGGACGGTGCCCTTTCCATTGCTGACCATTCATAAAGCTAACCAATCTTACTCTTACCAGGTATACGCGTATAACTTAATGAACTTCCTGGAATTTGTGAGTGACCATTACGTTAGCTTAAACGTAGACCATAATTTTAACGGATTGATTTTAAACAGGATTCCATTGATCAAACACCTAAAATTAAGAGAGTATATCACCTTTAAAGGTCTTTATGGTGGTTTAAGAAAAGAGAACGATCCGAAACAAAATCCCGGAATCCTCCAGTTTCCTGTTAACGAAAATGGTATAGCTACTTCGTATTCACTAGGTAACAAGCCCTATATAGAAGCTAGTGCAGGAATTGGAAATATTTTCAAAGTACTTCGGTTTGATGTCGTAAGAAGGTTTAATTATTTGGAGAACCCAGGTGTTTCTAAATATGGATTAAGAGCTAAAGTGCAGTTTGAATTCTAGATATATTTTGACTTCTTGTAAAATTTTGACTTCTTATTATATTTTGAATTCTAGTTTTATTCCATTTCTAATTTACTGTCTACTACCTTATCCTATCTATCAGACTAAAATACCTCATTTAACCCTACAAAAATTCCCTTCGACCCGTAATTACCAATACCATAATCAATGCATACGTTGGAGCGCGTATGCTTATTGAATAAAATTCTTAACCCTGCACCAGTGCCCGGTTCCCAATAGTTGAACAACTTAACGTTTTTCTGGTTACTGGCGGTTTCAACGTTTATGAAGCAAACCCCGCTAAGCAGTTTATTTCGGGTTATTGGAAAACGGTATTCTATTTCATTATAAAAGAAAGACGGACCTTTAAACCTGCCTATCGTGTACCCGCGGCCAGTCCGCTGATCTATGTCGCTCCCTGTTCCTGGTAAATCAAGATAGGGTACAGATCCGTTCAATAAGTAAGAACCCCATAGCCAGTACGCAAGCACCTGTTCCGGGTTTTTGTCCGCTAAACTCCAATACTTCCTTACTTCAGTTTTCAACTGCAGCGCACGCTTATCACTACCCAGCCACTTGCGATTGGATCTTAAAATCACATCTACATACAGTCCTTTATAAGGTCTATAAGGCTGGTCGCGAGAATTATATTGTAAGTTGATCAGTAACCCGCTCGCCAGGTAACTATCTGGCGAATACCCATTTTTAACACTATATAAATAATTATGTGTCTTGCCCACTTCGATATCCTTCAATCCGTCGTCAATTTTCGTATAATAATTAAACGCGATCCCTGCACCGGCATAAAAATTAGGTAAGATTTTTCGATATACATTTTCATTCAGCTTTAAATAAGTGTACCTGATTGGGAAAGAAGCTGGTTGTTCGCGGCCAGTGCCTACGCCATGATCGAGCACTATTGTTTTTCCCAGTTCCCAGCTACCCTGCACATTCCATTGGTTTGCAGCGGCATAAACATTATGCTTTAATTGTACTAAAGCCAGTTCATTTGTAGATTTAGCTATATAAGCATCAAAGATTGACAGCATGGTTGTTTCAGGATCGCCAAAATAACGCGTTCCGGATACGTCAATCCCAAACTCAAAACCGGTACTGGGTGTATAACCAATCGACGGAAGTAAGGCCAGGCTTCCAGCTTTTTTGTCCCTCGGAACGATTTTCTTATTTTTACGGAAAACTAGATTAAATAAATCACTTACATCCATCTGGGTGATAGTGTCTTTCGAAAACAACAGATTCTTCTCTAAAATAGTGTCCTTTATCGTGGAATTGGTTTTTAGTCTGGCTTCAACATGATCTGCTTGCCGGCCTTTTTCCAAGGTACCTTGCTGTACCTGCGCAAATAAGTAAAAGCTATTCAACAACAGCAGTGTGAGGGGGAACAACGAACGAAGAGCGTACTTCATTTATAGCTATTTGCAACCAAAAATACATTTATATCTTTAACTTTATCACATGTTGATCCAGCTAACAGACCTTCTGCTTTTCGCCGCATTATTCGCTGGGGCAGTAGCAAGTTATCTTACCCGTAAATTAACCCATACTGCTGCATTTACAGGCTTTTTAGGTGGAATAATTATCTATTCAGGAGCCGGGTACACCGGGATTTGTTGTCTTGCTTTTTTTTTCTTTTCCGGAACATTAGCCACCGTATGGGGCCGAAGGGAAAAACAGGTTTTAGAAAAAAGTGGCGATAGTACGCAGCGTACTTCCGGACAAGTATTAGCGAACAGTGGTGCGGCCACATTATTTGCGCTGTTGGCGCTGATTTTCCCTGCCTACGCAAAACTATTCATCCTCATGCTGGCCGCGAGCTTTTCATCAGCCACTTCAGACACCCTTTCTTCTGAATTAGGAATGCTGTATGGCAGGCGATTTTACAATTGCCTCACCTGGAAAAAGGAAGCCCCAGGATTAGATGGTGTAGTCAGCTTTGAAGGGACCATGGCGGGTTTTGTAGGGACTGTAATGATCGCAATTATTTATGCTATTGGCATTCAGTTTAATAGCACGTTCCTCTTAATCATTTTTGCAGGTATGGCAGGTAATTTTGCAGATTCTTTCTTTGGTGCAACCCTGGAAAGGAAGAGTTTATTAAATAATGATATGGTAAATTTTTTCAGTACGCTAGTAGCTGCAGGAATAGCATGTCTTATTTATCTCTGTATCAATTAATAATAGTGTTTTAACCGTAAAAAGTTTTCGATATATTGTGGTATATTATAAAAGCGCCATAAAAATCACTAAAATTGTCAAATTATAACAAAGTGAATAATAATTGGCGTGTTTTTGCCATTATTACTCATTATATGGAGCAGAAAAAGGCGTTTACCCTTTTTCACAGCAGAGGAATATAAAATTATGAAACGAATATTGAAGATTGGATTGGACTCGGCAGCACCTTTTCCCTTACACAGCGATTACAACTCCCCTGTATTTGAAGGGTTTGAAGTCGACCTTATGCGGGCCGTTGCGGAAGTCATGGATCTAGAACTACATTATGAGGTTTCATTATGGCAGAATATCCTCGAAAAACTATATAAAGGGGAGCTTGATATGATTTGTTCTGCAGTAACAATGACCAGTTCCAGGCAAATGATTTTAGAATTTAGTAAGCCTTACCTGCAATTTCAACTTTGTGCTGTAGCGAACGTGGGTGACAAATTTACGGAGCTTAGCGATTTTAAGAATAAAAGGATTGGGATCCGTACAGCAACTGAAGCAGAAAAATATGTGATGTCGCAATTTCCTGGTAATGCTACGCATCATGCCGAAACCAATAATGAATTATATCAAAAATTAATCGCCCGTAAAATTGATGTGCTGATTGATGATTCACCGATTGCCGGAGGTTTTTTACATAAACACCCAACTTTAGTGAAAGCGATGTTCATGCCGGGTACAGATTCTCAATATGCAATTGCGATGAAAAAAGGAGACCTGTCCTTGAAGAAGGAGATTAATAAAACATTGGAAATGCTGACAGAAAACGGTAGTTATACTGACATTTATCAAAAATGGTTCAGTCAGATCATACTGGTCTGATAATTGCGATCCTGATTAAGATTAATAACCTTCCCCGTGGATAAGAAAAAAGATAAAGATAAAAAAGGTTCTAAGTCTGATAAAAAGACTAAAAAGAAATGCTGCGAAAAGTATAAAAAAGGCAAAAGATGTAGTAATTGTCCGCTGAGGTAAGTTCTCAGCGGTTCTTTTTTATCTTTTTAATCGCACCAGCAACTATTCTGTCCAAACGATCAATGTGTTCTTTACTATCGTCAGCTATCCACAAATATTTTTTATTTATGATATCATATATAGCTGTCCTTCTGCCATCTCCTGGCTCTAGCCGACTAAAGTATTGATAACAAGCTAATACAGATTCACACCTGAAGTACCAATCCATATCCATTTTATAATTCACGTTTATTGCTAAGTATCCCATGATTTGAAATTAGGGCTTCAGCTAATCAGTATCCAAATTTTTTACGTGAATAGGGCTATTACCGTGGCGAAACGGGTTATTTGACACAAAAATCATTCAAACAAAACTGGCCTTTTTTCTCTTTTATATGCAGCAAATATAACAAGCTGTATAATTATGGAAAAAATGATTCAAGCCTTATTCGATAGTGAATCAGAGGCATTTAAAGGGCTACAGGCAATACAACAGCTGGATGTTACGCAGGATATTTCCCTGGGTGATTCTTATGTGTTGACCAAGGATGAGAATGGGGCAGTGTCGTTGCGTTCAGCAAAAGACGGGGCAGAAGGATATAGCGCGATAGGCGGCGGAATTTTGGGCGGCCTGGTAGGTCTCTTGGCAGGGCCGCTAGGTTTCCTTGTAGGGATTGGCGCAGGAATGGTTGTAGGGGCAGCCGGTGATACAGTTAGGGCGGAAGGTATTTCTGATTACCTTGATGAAATTTCGGCAAATATCCCAAATGGTAAGTCGGTTCTGATTGCCCATGTTTGGGAAGATTGGGAGGCACCAATTGATACGGTGCTTTCGCCATTAAGCAATGATATCAGAAGGACAAATCTGGAGGATGAGGTTTTTGCTCCGGCGTCGACTGAGCTAGATCGGATCAATCAGGAGATTACGGCTGCAGAGACAGAGTTTCTGGGTGCTGATGAAGAGGATAAGCCTGCGGCTAATGAGAAAGTGCTGTTGCTGAAGATTGAACGGGAGAATCTGATTAAGAAGATCAGTGGAAGTGCAGGTCATCAGGAGAAACAATTTGAGGATTGGGTTGGTAGACATGACGAGGTTAGTGAGGTGATTCACGAGAAGCAAAAGCATGATTTATTAGCTAGTCGTATCGCTGAACAGAAAGCGAGATTAGCTCTGCTCAGGAAAAATAGATAAAAAATACAACAAGGTACCGTATCTCCTCAACATTTTGCGAAGAGCAAAATCTTGCATGTCGATACAGTACCTTGTTGTATTTTTTTAGTAAATCTCCCGGGAGCAAGGTATCTAATCTGCTTTGTGTACAGCAAAGAATACTGTCTAATCTCTTTTAATGATACCACTTACCGTCTTATTGCATACCACCTTTTTCGTAAATGCTTTAAACAAATCTGTTTCGATTTGCAGGCCGCAATGCGCGTAAGGTATTAGGTAACGTTGCAAACCACTTAAGGTACTAGGTAACCTTGCAAACCAACTTAAGGTATTTTACAGTAAGATCCGGATACAGCCTTTGCTATTTGTAATGCACCAATGCAAGCCAACTTAAAGTATTAGGCAGATGCTAACTAGTTTAAGGCGATTAGCTAAGTCCATCTAAGTCTTCAAATTACCACTCTTAAGTTTTCGTATTATTTTCTGTTATTAAGTCAAAAGTATATTTTTTTACATCAATACATCGGGTAAGTATTTCTTATAGATTTGGGATATGAACCGTATTGATCGTCTATCAGCTATAATTATCCAGTTACAATCCCGGAAAACTGTACGGGCGCAGGATATTGCCGACAGGTTTCAGATTAGTTTGCGCACTGTTTACCGTGATATCAGGTCGTTGGAAGAGGCGGGGATTCCGATTATAGGGGAAGCAGGTGTTGGATATTCTTTGCTGGACGGGTACCGGTTGCCACCGATCATGTTTACGAGGGAAGAGGCTACTGCTTTTATTACGGCAGAAAAATTGGTGAGCAGATTAACAGATGACGCTAATGGACGTTCGTATAGTAGTGCGATGGATAAGGTACGGGCCGTATTGAAGACCGTGGAGAAAGATTATCTGGAAAATATTGATGAGAAGATTGAGGTCATCAAGGCTAACCGCGGAGTGCCGGATAGGGGGCAGCATAATCCGTTGCAGACAATTCTTAAAGCTATTGCTGATCTCTGCGTAATGGAACTTAATTATTTTTCTTATTACCGGCAGCAGCATACCCAAAGGGAAGTTGAGCCGGTGGGGGTATTTTACCTCGATCATTATTGGCACCTGATTGCTTATTGCAGGGAGCGCAATGCTTTCAGGGATTTTAGATTTGACAGGATACAGGATATCAAGGCTACTGAACTGAATTTTGTGGACCGTCATCCGTCGTTACAGGATTATTTAAGGGAACAATTCAAGAATATTAAACTGGAAGACGTGGTAATAAGGGTAGATCAGGAAGCTTCGCTGCATTTGGGCGAGCAAAAGTATTACCATGGGTATATATCGGAAAAGGCGACAGCGGAAGGCGTTGAAATGCAGTTTATGACTACTCATATAGAGGGGTTTGCAAGATGGTTCATGTCTTTCGCAGATTATGCTGTAGTGGTGCAGCCAGAGGCATTAAAGAGGAAGGTGAAATCGTTATTTGATGCAATTACAAAGAATATTAAAAATAGTTAGTTACTGCTGACATAGGGTTGTCATCAGTGTGGCGTTTCTTTGGATAAACAAACAAAATCAAATATCATGTCAATTACTAAAGAACTATTAAAAGAATTAACAGAAGAATCAGTGGTTACAAGAAAAATGCTGGCGCGCATTCCGGCCGACCAATATGAATGGCGCCCGCATCCAAAAAGTATGTCTATTCATCAATTGGCGGGCCATATTGCTGAGCTTCCAGGTTGGGTAGCTTTCGCCTTTACTACAGATGAAATAGATTTTGCCAAAACTGCTTATACGCCGCCGGTGTGGTCAAGCAATGCAGAATTGCTCGAACAGTTTGAGAAAGCATTGGCTGAAGGACAGCAATTCCTTGAAAATGCAACAGACCAGGATTTGAGCCCAAGGTGGGTATTAAGGCATGGCGATCAGATTCTGCTGGATATTACGAAAGGAGGGATGGTACGCAATGCAATTAGCCAGACCATCCATCACCGCGCGCAGTTAGGTGTATATCTGCGTTTGTTAAACATACCTATTCCCGGAACCTACGGGCCAAGTGCCGATGAACAAGGCTTTTGATCCGCAAGTAGGCGGCCATATATATTAATTAATAAAAGACTGGTTTCTAATGGGACCAGTCTTTTTGTGTTACTGCTGTTTTTTCTGTGACCGTTTCTTTTTTACCGCAGCTTGTTTTTATTGTAGTAACACCACTTGAACATGCAACTCTAACAAAAAAACTTATATACATGAAATTCAACTTTTTTAACCGCTTGATATTGAGGTCCGCAGCGTTGCCTTATTCGCTTGATCTTAATGAGAAGCAGCTGTTTAAATTGTGGACAGATCCGCTTATCCGTGAAGGGATTTTTCTGGCTAGTAAGCCGCTTTATTTTGAAATTGTGCGCTTTCTAGAAAAGGAAGGAAAGGATGACCTCTTTTCTAGGGATGGAATTACAAGTGATCAGCTTTCGCTTGATCAAGCTAATGCCGGCAAAAACAACGCTAAAGAAGACGCGAAAAATGCAGCGGCATTATTGCAAAGCTTATATAAGTATATCTCACGGATGAGCAACCGCTCTACACCCTTTGGCATTTTTAGTGGTGTTACCGCATTGGAATGGGGAGCGGATACTGAAATTGTATTAAATGATAACTTTCATCGTCAGGTTACGCCAGATGCGGTACTTAATCTTGAACTGGCAAAACTCACTCAACAGCAAAATTCCGATGCACAGTATAAGATCAATAATACGGTGTATCGGCAAGGAAACGAATACCGGTTTATTTCTTATGAGGTGGTTGATGGGGAAAGGTTCTATCAGCTTAGTTCCCTGAAATATAACGAAGTATTAGAATACCTGATAGAAGATATGCGCGATTATGCCTTAAGCCGATCGCAGATCATCGCTTTATCAGGGTATGAAACAGAAGAATTTATCCCTTTTTTAAATCAGCTTATTGATATTCAATTCTTAAAATATGCCTATCAGCCAGGTATCGGACTAGAATTTCCTGATTTTATTGTACGGGCAGAGCTACCTACTAAAAAACAAAACGCAGGCACAGATCATTCCGATGATATTGCTCAGCTGATTAATAAATTTGATCATATAAATAATAAAATAGCAACTCCCATAGATTATGTAGCACGTTACCAGGATCTTGAACAAGACGTTATTAATCTTTTAGGGGTTACACCCATGCATACTTTTCATGTTACCCGTTTTAATACACTTGATAAAGCATTTTTGTCAACTTCACTACAGCATAAACTCGAAAAAGCAATCCGGCTCTTAAACAACCTCGGTAATTATGAACCCAATCCACGAGTAGAACGATTTATAAAAGAGTTCCGGGATAAATACCAGGAGAGGAGCGTGCCCTTGCTGGAAGTATTTGATACTGATATTGGATTGGCCTATGGTAAATGGCATGAAAAGTCAACCCTCTTTACAGAAGGACTAGAAGGTGTTTCATTCGCCAGGGAGCAATCTGGGCGTTATACTGCAGCAGATTTGAAATTGCTTAAGGTCGCAACCGATGCCTATCATCTTCGGGCATACACATTTATTATGCCTGATGATTTTGCAGAAGAACGCTCCATGGATCCGCTCCCCCATACGATGTCTGCAACATTCCAGGTATTCGAAACTGGAACTATTACCTTAGAGCAAGTAGCAGGTACCGGTGCCATTGGTCTGCTCGCCAGGTTTGCTGCTGGCAATAAGGCAATTAACGATCTGGCATTGGATATCACCGAAGAAGAAGCTTTAGCTAACCCCGATGCGATCTATGCAGAAATTATCCATATGCCAGAAGAACGCTCGATGAATATTATGGCACACCCTCCATTTTGGTCGTACGAAATCCAGTATATTGATCAGGCCAACGGTAAGCACATTATTAGTCTCGGCGATTTGGAAGTGCTGCTCGTGGGCAATAGTTTTAGATTATTTTCTCCGAAACATCAAAAAGAAATCATACCCAGGTTAAGCAGCGCTTATAATTATAGCCGGTCCCAACATCCTATTTACACCTTTTTATGTGATATCCAGCACCAGCAAAGTAATAACGGGTTGCTTTTCAAATGGGGCGAACTCGCGGAAAACCAGATCTTTTTTCCCAGGGTAATTACCAAATCAGGCGTGATCCTGCAGCGGGCTACCTGGAAATTTACATCAGCATCTTTACAAGAACTTCAGCCGACTGATAAATCATTTGATAAGTTTAAGAAACTGCTAATTAACTTTCGTTTACACTGGATGCTCCCTGTATATTTTTTGATCGTGAAAGGTGATAATGAATTATTGATAGATTGCGAAAATGATATCTCTCTCCACGTTTTATTTAAAGATATCAACAAAAAACCTGCAGAACTGATCTTAAAAGAATGTTTACACAGGGAATGGACTACCGTAGTAAAAAACAACAACCAGGACAGTTATGCTCATCAATTTGTTGCGCCTTTCTCTATTTCCAATGTTAAGGCCGTACCCAAAATCAATCCCATACCAACCGCGCTAAAGAGAGAATTTTTTCCCGGTAGTGAGTGGCTATATGTAAAGATTTTCTTAGGCGAAAATACTGTTCAGCCCGTACTGCTGCAGCTTTACCGGCTTTTTGAAAACACAGAGCGATCGGCACCCCTTTTTACGGTGGTAAGCAAATGGTTTTTTATCCGCTATAAAGAAGGAGGGAACCACATCCGTTTCAGGGTTAATCTTAGAGACCCGCTTTACTTCCAGCAAGTATTTTTTGCTATTATGGAGGTGCTCAGTCCATTTTTAAAGGACAAACTAATAAGCACCGTCCAGCTTGATACTTATGAAAGAGAAATCGAACGGTATAGCGCTGAAAAAATGGAACTTGCAGAAGAACTCTTTGCGGCCGATAGTCGGTTTTGCTGTAAAACATTTGGCCTTTTACAGCAGGATTATATGCATACAGATTGGTTACTTGTTTTCTGGGCTGTCACAGATTATCTCCATAGGTTGAGTCCTGATCAGGTGATCCAGCTAAAATTTGCAGAACGGCAATTGGCTTATTTTCTACAGGAATTTGATGATAAAATTATCAAAGTGCAGATTGATCAGCTCAATAGAAAATACCGCGGTGCTGTTGATCCGCTTCAAGAACAATATCATGAACTATTAGAAATTCGTAAAGCAGAAGTAGATTCCATACTAAGCGGAAATTTAGTGTTATGGGACGAAAGGTTTTTGGGCAGCATGATCCATATGTTACTCAACAGGTACTTTAATACACAGCAAAGGCTGCATGAATGCTTGCTTTACGGATTTATTGTTAAAGCCTTAAAAACGGATATTGCAAGATCGTCGCCTAAGTTTGGTCAGCGATAACCATAGTATTATTTGAAATCGATTGGCAATAATTGGTGTTGTATTCCGTATTCATCCCTTAAGCTTATGGTATTTATAGCCATCTATAAAATTCAGCTGAACAGTTACCAATCATTAGCTAATGATTGGTAACTGTTCAGCTGAATTTTATCACTTATTGTATGCGATACTAAACGAACACCATACAATAGCCTAATAACAAATCTTATCAAGTAAACAATCCTTATTGACGAACATCATACAATTACTGCCGCAACACAATAACAAATCTTATCAAGTAAACAATCCTTATTGAGAATATCATACAATTAATGCCGCAACACAATAACAAATCTTATCAAGTAAACAATCCTTATTGACGAACATCATACAATTACTGCCGCGACGCAATAACTATTCGCATCAAGTAAACAACTCTTTATTCAATCGTTCAAAAAATTCATTTCTGTAGGTAGTGCCGATTGGGATCTTTTCCTTCTTATCCGAAAACAGAATCATATTGCCATCAATAGAAGCCACTTTTTTAATCGAAATAATATACGACTTGTGTACCCTTACAAACTCTCCATCAGGAAGTCCGTCCGACAGCGATTTCATACTCACCAGAGAAACATGCCGGTGTCCATCCGTATATATCGAACAATAATTCTTAAGCCCCTCGATATAGTAGATATCACTATGGTTAACCCTCACGAACTTACCGCGGTCTGTTTTCAAATAAAAGGAATCAGGCTTTTGTTCTTCCGTCTTTTCTCCATTTACCTTTTTCTCCGCATCATTTTTTAGCGCCTGCACCATAATTTTATGATCCAGTGCCTTTTGTGTAGCCTTTAAAAATCTACCAAAAGAATACGGTTTAAGAAGATAATCACAGGCATCATTATCATAACTATCCAGTGCATAATGGGAGTACGCAGTAGTGATTATTGCCTGTGTACCATCAGGAAGCATTTTTATCAAATCCATTCCAGACAACTCGGGCATCTGTATATCCAAAAATACCAGGTCAACATCTCGCTGTTTGATCTCTGCTAACGCGTCAATAGGATTGGTGAAAACCCCAATTAAATTTAGATAGGTCGCTTTTCCAATGTAGTCCCTTAAAATATTGTTAGCATAGGCCTCATCGTCTACAATAATACAATTTATTGTTTTCATCAGATTATATTGGTTTGTTTTAAAGGTGTTGAATCTTGCAGGAGCTTTATCTTAATTAGCCCTTATCATGTTTCGTTTCTATGTAAGCGCTTGCAATTTCGGTTCATATCATTATTTAGCTATAAGCTTATACAAGTTTCATTAGACTGTTTTTGTGTTTATTATTTTGTAGCTATGGTTGGTTTAGATTTATAACTTAACAGGGAGTATAAGACGGCATTCGTAAGTGAACTCCTCACTCTTCACCTCCAGCGTAAAATCAGTCCCATATTCATCTAACAGCCGTTGTTTGATATAGGCCAGACCAATATGGTTAGACTCCATTTTTCTGTTTGCATTTTTATGATTAAAAGAATAGTAGTGCAGCCGTTTACCAACTAACTCAATCTTTAAAACCGCTTCTTTATCTGCACGGTTGAGCAAGCCATGCTTAAACATATTTTCCACTAAAGTAATCAGCACCATGGAGACAATTTCAATACTGTCCGGATAATGGTTTGGCGTATAATTAAAAAACATATTATCATTCCGCTCCTTATGGATATTGATATAATCATTAATATAACTCAGCTCACTCTCTAAGGTACTAAATCCATTCTTGGTGCCAGATAGGGCATGGCGCATAATATCTGATAACATCAAGATAGATTGACCGACCTTAGGCAGTTCATTATAAGTTTGTGAATAGAGAAACCCTAAAGTATTAAATAAGAAATGTGGATTAATCTGAGATTTAATCAGATCCAGTTCAGACTGTAACGCATTTTTCTGCAGTTTTTGCTGCTCTTGAAACATAGTCGCCTTATCCAGCTCATGCTGATAGATTTCCTTTTGTCTTACTGCAGCGAGATGCACAAAACTATAACCGATACCAATCAGTGAAAAATAGATCGACCGCATGGTTAAAGTACTTAGGCGTGTTTTGGTGGTCACTGCTTCCATGGGTTGACTATTGAGCCACATTTCAGTAAATACCTTCAACGTAACAGAAACTACTACGATCACCACACAAGCCAGGAGATATAAAAAGATACTTAATAAACTGCTTTTTATCTGTGCACGGATAGTGATAAAACTTAGCCAGGCCGCATAAAATATACCAGCATTGATCGCAAAAGTGACCAGTATATTCAATGGTTTGATAGGCATGCCACCAATATATACGATCAATATTTCATAAATCATGTAAATCAGCCAGACCAGTAAATGGGTCGTAATTTTCTTCAGGTGCATACCTTTTTTTGTCTTTTTTATTAAAAATGGAATTTCTAATGTCCTTCAGATTCCTATAGTGGTCATTTAGTGCCTGCCGTTGGTACAAGAATTTTCAGCCCCTTCTGCCTTCCTAACATATTTATCGCACAAACCAATAGTGATAATTATGAAAAATAGAACAAAAAACACCCTGCCTCAACTTGAAGTAACACAAGTTCAAATCTTAAACAAATCAGTATCATCTAAAAATTTTAATCGCGGCAGCAAAGATAGGACTTATGCCGAATCAGCTACCACAGATACAATAATAACCAGTTCGGCTACGGGGATAATTTAATAATATTTAATTATTTATCAGGAAGATTTTTATTCATCTTCCTGATAAATCCCTATGTTTTATGCTAAATCTGGATGTATTTTGCATTAAATCAATTGAATAAACCTTTTAGTTGTGCATTAAATAAAACTGGATTATTTTTAAGACTATACCGTATATTCCAGTGTCATTTCTTCAATAGGAAGGTAACTATTTGCAATACTTGTTATCACGGTGTTTTACTCGATTAAATACAGTGAAAATACCCTACCAATAGGATGGCTGATCAACTATTTTTATTGACATAATGATCAATAGAAAATGAAGAAAATCATCCTGCCCACATTTACAGATGCCGCTCGTTTGATGTTATCGATGGCAAGTGCAGCAAACTTGAACGCCTGATGAACCTTAGTTTACATTACTACTTTGAGTTCCTGGGATTGTTCATCTCTGCCCTTTATTTTGGCAAGCTTAGCAAATCATTCCTTGCCCTGTTTCTGCCGTATCTTTTGCTCCTGTTACTAGTTGAGCTTTTTGCTGTTTATTTGTACCGTACTTATCAGCAGCCAACAGGATGGATGTATAACCTGCTCAACCTGGTTTCTCATATATTTTATGCACATGTATTTTATAAATATGCAGAAGAATATAAACACAAGCGGTTCATCATTTTGCTTACCTGCTGCTATCTGACCGGCTCCGTGACTTATTACTTAAGCACGTCATTTTTCAACTTTAGCAACGCAGTAATTGCAGCAGGGGGAGTGTTGCAAGTTATCTTTTCCTGCCTATACTTCTATGCCTATCTTCAAAATGATAACTATGTCAAAGAAAAGCATTACAGCAGCGGTTTATGGATTGCATCGGGGGTACTGATATTTTATTCTGGCATTGCCATCTGTTTTTCACTATACTATTATATCCTGCTGAATAACCTCAATGTCTATAACCTGCCGCTGTATAACGTAATTCCCCGTTATCTCAGCATTATCCTTTATTCCTGCATTTCAATTGCACTGCTGATATGGAAAGAGCCACGCAAGGTTTAGTAATGGCAGTAATCATTGCAGGTATACTGATAGTGATCCTGTCTGTATTTACTCTGCTGTTTTTTCTTGTAATTGTGCGCAAGAGAAGGATCCTGCAAAGAAACAAGGATGCATTCAGCCTCAACTATGAAAAAGCACTGCTACATGCGAAACTAGAGATCCATGAACTCACACTCAACAATATGAGTCGCGAGATACACGACAACATCGGTCAGGTGCTCTCTTTTATCAAACTCTCCTTAAGCATGGCTGCAAAATTTGCAGACGAACAAGAACGAAAGAAAATTACAGAAAGCATTCGGCTGATTGGCGAGGTCATTTACGACCTGCGCGATCTTTCCAAAAGCTTAAGCCTGGAAAGGATCAAAAAAGAAGGCCTGTGGCAGGTTATCCCCTTCGAAGCTGCACGGCTAAACCGAAAAAACGGGATCCGTATAGCAGTTAGCATAACAGGAGAGCCTTTTAGTTTATGCGGACAAAAAGAGTTGCTGCTCTTCCGCATCTTCCAGGAAATTATACAGTATTATATCAAACACGCAGCATCAGCTTTTCTGTTAATAAATTTGAATTATTGTAACAATTTCTTTACCTTAACAGTAAGAGATACAGGCAAAAGACTTGTCCTTCAGGATCCGGATAAATTGATAGGGTTAGGCCTGGACAGTATCCGCCAAAGGGCTGCTTTAATCGGTGCTGTTGTAACACAAGAAAACGGTGATGGTGCTGGAAGTTGTACGATGGTAAGTTTAGACCGCTCTGCTGAACCTATGTAGTGCTGTAGAAATGAAGAAAATTTTAATAGCTCTCGTGGATGACCATAGTCTTTTCCGGCGGGGCATCGCATCTTTAATTCAGACCTTCCCGGAATATGAAGTATTGTTCGATGCCGGTAGCGGAGAGGAGTGCTGCAACAAGATCAACGGTCAATTTAAGCCAGACATTGTGCTGCTTGACATAAATATGCCAGTATTTAATGGAATGCAGACTGCCCTATGGCTCCAGCAAAACTATCCTGAAATCCATGTAATCATACTTTCCATGTTCGATGATGAAGATACTGTTATCGCAATGATGAAAACTGGAATTAAAGGATACTTGCTTAAGGATGCAGAACCGGCAGAGTTTAAAAAGGCATTAGATAGTGTTACCGCGAATGATGTTTATTTCCCCGCATTTGTAACCCGATACCTGGCAAAGAGTTTATCTAAAAATCCTGAACCAATCAGGCTGAATGCCCGGGAAATTGAATTCATCCGTTTTGCCAGTACCGAACTCACCTATAAAGAAATTGCGGATAAAATGTTTGTCAGCCTTCGGACTGTTGATGGGTACCGTGATCAGCTCTTTATCAAGCTTCATGTTAAAAACAGGATAGGATTGGTGCTGTATGCGATCAGGCACAAGATTGTAGAATTGTAAAAATGGAAACCGTCATTTGGGACATCTGGCCATAGTTTTAGCAGGAGCTGGTCATTAAATTTAAGACAAACTTCCTGTATGAAACTTCCATTTGTATCCTGCATTATGCCGACTGGGAACCGGCAGCAATTTATTCCTTATGCAATAGACTATTTTTTGCACCAGGATTACCGCAATTCAGAATTGATTATTCTCGACGACGGTACCACACCATCATACTCCCTCGTATCAGACAATCCGCGGATCCGCTACTATTATAGTGAAGCCCCGCAGATTTTAGGCACAAAACGGAATTTATGCTGCCAGAAAGCAAGAGGAGAAATTATTGTCCACCTGGATGATGATGACTGGTATGCAGAGAATTGGATAACCACACAAGTAAATGAACTGATTACCTCTGGCGCCGAAGTGACAGGATTGAATAATGTTAACTTTTTCCTGACCGATCTAAATAAAAAGTGGAAATACAGAGATGCAGAAGACCAATATCCCTGGGCATATGGTGGAACATTAGCCTATTGGAAAACCTTTTGGGCCATCCATCCATTTAAAAAGATGAGTGCTGGCGAAGACAACGATTTCATTTGGAGCGCTAACGCTAAAATCCACAACCATAACTACACCTCTGGGTACCTTGGCCTAATCCACCAAAAAAATAAGGGGCTCCTTCCATATCAGAACCCAAGAGAAAAACCGCAGCAACTAGATACATCAACTTTTGGAGTTAATAGCAGCATATACGAATTAGATATCTTGCAGAGAATTATCAAGCTTCCATAAGAGGAATAAAGATTTTTGATATATTTATTCGATGAAAAAGATATCAAGCTTTTTATTACTACTTGCTTCATTTACCACCTTTGCCCAAATCGAAAAACCGGGGGACCCTATAGTGAACTATGCATCCACCGGCGTAACAACGGTTAAAGACTATCAGCTCAATGCTAATTACTATACTTTAAAAAATAACCTTTCCAATAGGGCTTCTCACGCTTACATTGCCGATAAACCTTCCTTAGCGCAAGTTACAGCTGCTGCACTTCGCATGCCTTCAGAACTCTTTAAAGTGAATAAAGACGGGAAGCAGCTAAGCATGGTCATTTTTGTAGGCGGTGGTACCAATACTTTTCTGGTGATCGATCCTTTAACTAAAGCACAAACCATCTTTAAAACCACATTAGCCGGAGTGATTTCTGAAAACAGGGCTAAAGAGCTGATTAAAGAAAAATATGAGCCAACAGCGGTTATTAAAGGGGAGGTGCTGACCTTCAATAAGGTGCAGTACCCTATTATACCTGATGCTAAGATTAAGGAAGAAATTATCGGTTTAATTGAAAAAGAAGGGTTGAGTAAAGATAGGCCTGCTGGCAGTTCCCTCACCTATGCACAAATACATGATCAAGTGATATCCGGATCTAAGGAAGGAGGGAAACTAGACTTTTTTACCGCTATCAAAGGCAGAGAATATGAAGAAGGTAACTTAAAACCCGGTATTATCGCTTCCAACATTAGCGTAGCCTTATACGAATGGGGCAAAGCAAATGCAGCACTAGGCGTGAAGTCCGCACAAGATGCTTTAGCCTATTTTGCCGAAGCGAACGGTCGGCCAGTTTCTGACCGGGAAATTCAGTACATCACACTAGGATTTGAAGATGGGGCTGTTAAAAAATAAATGGTTAATATTTAAATAAGCGAGTGAGTATCAAATAAGCAATTGAACATCAGATTAAACATTCAAATAATCCATTGAGTAACAAATAATCAATTAAGGATCAGATTAAATATCTCAATAAGCGATTGAATATCAAATAATCAATTAAGTATTAAATATAAAACTAAGGACTAAATAAGCAATCCTATAATTAATTAGCACTACTTGTAACTATTCCCCGCATTTGGTCGTCTTTACTTAAACTAGTTTGATCTTATGAGAAAAAACATCTTTTGCATCGCCTTTTTGTGCAGTATCGGCAGTATATATCAACCGCTGTTTGCCCAATCTGATCTCACCATCAAACAGCAGATTGACAAAGTAGAAAAAGGTTTGATCCCTGCTATACGTTTCGAAGGAGACTCTGTATGGACGCTGGACCAGCGGATGAAACACTATGGTGTACCCGGATTAAGCATTGCAGTGATCAAAGACTCCAAAGTGGTATGGGTTAAACACTATGGCATAACCGATAAAAAATCCAGACAACCCGTAACCAGTCAAACCCTTTTCCAGGCAGCCTCCATCAGCAAACCCGTATCCGCTTATGCAGCCCTAAAAGAAGTTCAGGATGGAAAGATTAATCTTGACACCGACATCAACCAGTACCTCAAATCCTGGAAATTGCCGGCCAATAAGTTCACGGCCCAGCAAAAAGTAACCCTAAAACAATTGCTAAATCATACTGCTGGCATTACCGTGGGTGGCTTCTTAGGATATACTATCAACCAAAAAGTGCCCACCTTATTACAAATATTAAACGGCTTGCCACCAGCTAATTCTCCCGCCATTGTGGTTGATAAATTACCAGGAGTTGGATTCCGTTATGCCGGTGGCGGATACCTGATCATTCAACAAACACTGATCGATCTGGAAAAGAAACCCTATCCAGCAATCATGCAAGACCTGGTACTCAAACCACTCGGAATGAAAAACAGCCTGTACGGTCAGCCGCTCCCTGCAGCCCAACTAAAACTTGCTGCAACTGGTTATCTGCCAGATGGTAAAGAAAACACCGGCAAGAGACACACTTATCCAGAACTTGCCGCTGCCGGATTATGGACAACCACCGCCGATCTCGCTAAATTTGTAATCGATATCCAGTTGAGTATAAAAGGCCAAAGCAATAAAGTACTATCAAAAGATATGGCTACGCTGATGCTGACCCCTTACATAGAAAAGTTTACTGGACTAGGCATATTCCTTAACCAATACAAAGAAGACGTATACTTTGAACACAGCGGCTGGAATGAAGGCTTTTCCAGTCAGCTCGTTGCCAACAAAGACAAAGGCTACGGCGTAGTCATTTTAACCAACGCGAATCAGCCCCAACTCATACAAGAAATCATTCGCTCAACTGCTGCAGCGTACGATTGGTCTAACTACCTCAAACCAATTTATCAGAAACTGCCCATGGATATAGCTGAACTACAGCGCTTAAGCGGTCGGTACCGGTTCGAGCAATATGAGGTCGTTACCATCACTAATAAAAGCGGACACTTGTATTATAGCAAAGGCAAAGAAGCGCCCTTAGAACTCTTTAAAATAGCCGACAATACCTTTATCAGGAAAGACTGGGATACTAAAATTCAAATCGCAATAAATCCGCAAGACAATCAGCAGTATTTTTCATTCTTATCAGATGGTCAGCCTGTTAGTTACGATGCACCATTAATGAAAGCCGACGAAAAAGTATTATCCGAACTACTAACCGATGGAGATTACGAAAAAGCATTGGCCGCCTACCGGGATCTGAAACGCACACAGCCAGATAACTTCGCCGTACAAGAACAATACATTAACCAGATTGGTTATCAGTTATTACAAAATAAAACTACAGCGCAGCAATCCATTAACGCCTTCAAAATAAACACTCAACTCTATCCAAAAAGCTATAACACCTTTGACAGTCTGGGCGAAGCTTATCTGCAAAATGGAAATAAGGACCTGGCCAGGCAAAACTACCAGTTATCTTTGTTACTTAACCCTGCAAATGACAACGCAATAAAGATGATCAAACAATTGAGCAGTAAATAAACAAAAAAGGACAAATAACTCAAGAGCGAGATTATTTGTCCAAGGGCAAGGTTTTCGAAAGTAGATTCAAAGCATTTGTATATATAAGGATTTAATAACGTCTGGTTTTAGTTCTGATGCGGTATAACGTCTTTCTGGAAATACCCAGGTAAGCAGCGATACTTTCAGCAGAAGCCTTTAAGAAAATTGAAGGGTAATCGTGCCATAGATGCAGGTAACGTTCTTCGTTACTAAATGCTGCAAAATCAACATGCCTGTTTTCACTTTCTTCATGAAACTGCCGGATGATCCTGTTGATATAATCATTTGAATCCGGAAACGTCCTTTTTACCTCCTGCACTTGATCATAAGTAATTGAAGACACGATACTTGGTTCCAGAAATTTGATATAGATGTCTGATGGCTTTTGGCTAAAAAAACTCTTAACCGGAACCATCAAGTTACCCTCTTTGCAAAACCAAAGCGTAACCTTCTTGTCATCAGTATACCTATAGCCCATTGCAGAACCCTGGTCCAGAAACCAGGAGCAATTTGCCACCTGTCCGGGCTTTAAGATAATTTGGTTTTTGGAAAAAAACTCCTTTTTAATCATTTGGTTTAGCTTTTCTTTCAGCTCAAAACGCAAAGGATATTTTCCAGCTAAAATTCTAAATAATTCCTCGTTTTCCATGTTATATTAGGTAATTAGATTAATACGAACTATTAAATTAAACACTATCTGATTTGCTTGTCAATGACCTTGGCACCACTGCAAATTCTCATATAATAAATTATATTTCTTCTTTATGTCGGTACGAGTAGCATGCAGTGCATAAGCTTTGATATTATTAGTAATAGATAAAGAGTTATAACATCTTTTATGTTTATTATTCTTATAACTAAATATACTAACAAAATATTACCAAAATGTAGATCGATCTTGCCTTTTTAAATAAAATTTTATGATTGTTTGGTCGGATGTGTATTTAATATCAAGAAAGGCCATTTTATGCAGAAATATGGTGTAAAAGTTTACACAAATAGGTGTAGTGTCAGCTGTCCATTTGGGTTAAAAAACTACTGATTTGGTAGTTTTTCCAGGTCACCTGTCTCTAACTTTAGTCATTCGCCCCCTGATTCCCTCGAAAATATTCTTGTTCTAGTTATTAATTGCATGATCAATTTTACGGATTTGTTTGTAGGTCCCTCATCAGGTTCTCAGCCGTTTACTTAAATTTAGTATTTATTATTCAAGGCAACTGTATAGTGTTGAGTATTTTAAGCACTTTATTTAACACTTTGCTATTTAAACAAACGCTTTAAAAAAAATGACAAATTATTTTAAAAAAAAATTACTTGTTAACTAAAAGCATTTTGCGTGGTCAAAAACAAATACAGGCTCAGTAATTCCTATTTTATTTTAAACCAAACTGGAATTATTCTTTATTAGAGTAGGAGATTGTAACAAAAATGTATACTATACATATAGATGTAAACCAATACTTATGTAGAAAAATCTATTTATGAAAACAAAAGAATTTTTAAAAGCGGTCGATGCGTACCTGGATGGTACAGCGACTTCCTGGCAAACGTTTATTGTAGACGATCATTATGACAGTTTCACCCACGAGTTGGATATATTGGAACTGTACAGAGATTATGAGGTAAAAGAAATCTGTGATCGTATTTTTTGCAATATCAAAAAGCGTATCAATCTGCTGGATTAAATTTAATTGGGGTGAGAGGGTTAACAGAGAAATCTGTTGACCCTTTTTCTTTAAACGCGGATCTTAACGTTACTTCAAATTGTATTCTTTTGAATCAGGCCTTTGGGTCATAAGTCCTTAATTGTGCCAGATAAACTTACTAATTTACATCATCTATTTGTTGTATCTAATTAAGTTAAACTAGCAATGGCAAAACCTAAAGTATCCTGCATTATGCCAACCGCAAACCGTCAGAAATACATTCCGCTGGCAGTTCATTATTTTCTAAACCAAAGTTACCGGGATGCGGAGCTTGTTATTGTTGACGATGGTAAAGAATCCATCCAACCATTATTGCCGGATCATCGCAGGATCAAGTATTTTTACAGCAGTGAACCCATAGGGAAAATCGGCATCAAAAGAAACTACGCCTGTGAAAAAGCGGAAGGAGAAATTATTATGCATTGGGATGATGACGACTATTATGGATATGACTGGATCAGTCGTTCGCTTACTGCCTTAGAAACATCTAAGGCAGATATCTGTGGGTTGAATGACATTTATTTTTATTCTCCTTTACAGAATAAATACTGGAGGTATGCAGATACCGAGAGTGTAAAGCCATGGCTGTCAGGCGCTACAATGGCTTACCATAAATCATTTTGGGAAACACATCCTTTTAAGGATATTCAGGTAGGAGAGGACAATGATTATACCTGGAATAATGGAGCTACTATATTTGCACATGATTACACTGATGGTTTTATTGCAACGTTACATGCACATAATACAACACTGAAACCATTTGAAAATAAAAACTTAAAAAAACATGGAGTTGTGTGGATGGATCCAGGATTAATGAGATCTGTTGCGGATCCTAAGAATGTAAATAAGGAATCCTAGAAACTAGAAAAATTAGCTTGTAAAAAGTTAATTAAATCCACACCAGATTATCCGCATTTGTAACCAGAGTCCGGTTTTTTTTATTTAATCCTTACTAAATTTATATTTTCTACAAACCTACATTCAACTTGTTATAATTGGATGATGTACTAATTATGTATCATATCCGTGTGAAAGGGAGAAGCTGAAAACCCAATAGAGTAGGCTCAATTAAAAGTTTTTGGTTCTTTTTGACGTATAAAAGGACAAGTATAATGGCAAGAGATTGGTTTATAAATATCGGAGGGTGTGATTGCGATATATTAGACTCGGATAATTATGTGCGTGTCAGAAACTTTCCCTCATGTGTAGTTACTGGTAACTTTATATGTGCGGTAGCAGGGGTTTACAGTCCCTTAATTCATGGCAGAAATCCTGAACCTTTTAGTGATAATTTGAAAACTTATATTATCGAAGCAAAAGCAAATTTAACTGCCAAGCCGAACGGCCCGGGTCAACAGAAATATGTCTACGTCACTCCTTATGAATAACTAACTTTTAAAGCTATTGATCCACTTATAAAATGCAGGTGGATTAATAGTTTATTCTCAACAGTCTATTGAATTCCTGCTCAAAAATTCCGAAAAATGAATTTGTATGTTCAACCGATTTCCATTGATTATGCCAATGGTACGCGTAACATCCTGGAAAAAACTGTCTGTAAGATTGTATTTTCAGTTTATTGATAAATCCTTCTCCAAACGGCTTAAAGTAATCAGTAAAGTCATAATAAGGCACGTCTTCAAGCGTCAATCCCTGCCATACCGGATCAAATACTGCACAAGGGAAAACAAAAAGATCTTCCAATGAAGCGTCATCAAACCTAAGTATGGTCCATGGTAAAACGTCTTTTTTAAGAATACTCTTTTCTAAAAGATAATTAACCATTTCTCCTCCGCATTTAAGGTTCAATAATGCTGAATTTGCATATGGATAATCTTCCCACGTATAACAGAATTCTATGTTCAATAAGTCACTAAAGTCTTTAAGAAACATGACATCCAGATCAAAATATAATCCGCCGTATTTGTATAAAATGAGGTATCTGAAAGCATCTGAACGTTTAGGTAAATCACATTGTTCATCTACCAAAGTAATCTGGTCCTGCCAGGGTGTGCCTTGTATCTCCTTTACCGGATCATAATATCTTACCTCAATCAAGGGTAGCAGCGGTGCGATGTATGTATTATCATAGTAATTATCAAAACCTGCCTTAGTATCAATCCATAAGATAATCTTACATTTACGCATATTTTGTGTACATAGAAAAGATTTGATAGAAAAGGCCTGTTTTCGATCTACGTTTCCATACCAATAACAATGACAGGTTATTTTTTCATTTAGCGCACGATAATCGAATCCTTCAACACCAAGATCTATACCCTCCCTAAGCCTATTTACGGCATAATTATTATCAGTATATAATCGCTGATCTTTTAATCTTTTCATCACTAAGTTATGTTTTAATATTTATTGCTGGAACATTGGAGAGCTTGTCCAGTCTTTCAGTCTTTTTATGTTTTCGTCCAGGTATTTGGAAAACCGTGTTTTATCCATATGTGTATAGCCAAAATAGATTCCATAGATTAACAGGGCAGCAGCCATAAATGGTAATGCATCTATTTCACTATCAGTCAAAGGTCTTATTTCAAGATAACTATCAAAAAATACTGTATAAGACCGGCTGGCCTCTTCAGCGGTAGCTTCTCCTGATCTAATCAAATTAAAAAAATGCAGGTAAATGCCAACAATATCGTGAATTAAAAAACCTTTCGCTGCGAGGTCAAAATCAAAAATAGTTAGTCGATTGTCGCCCTGGAAATGGATATTTCCAGGATTCAGATCACCATGAACATAACCAAAATCAAATCTCGACAAGTTTAGTTTGGCTAAGTTCCGGATCACGATGAAATTGATTTCCTGCAAATATTTATAGTCTTCCGGTAACTCACTGAATGCCGGCTGGAGGTCCTTAACCGGGTATATCATGAGTTTTTTTAGCGTATATTCTTTAAATTTATGCTGCAGTTCCAGGCTGCTGGTGATATTATGAAATTTAGCTAACTCCTGTCCCAGGATAACCAGTTGTTTATCTGTCATTTTTAGGCATATCTCTCCCTCAGCGAATGTAAATAACACACCGTAAGATAATCCTTCATCTGTTTTAAATTGCTGAATATAATTCCCATCCTCATCATTAATTGGAAAAGAAATACTAGCTCCCCTTTTATTTAATGCTTTTAGTAGTTCCACTTCTCCTTCAATCTCTTCCAACGTCCGGGTCCTTCTATCGTAAATTTTGAAGACAAATTTCGCAGAGTAATATCGTACTTCATAAAGCGTATTTCTATAATTGCTCATCAACTTGCATTCGGCATTTAAAAAGCCATATTTCGATTTGATTTTGGTTTCTAAAGTGTTTTCTGATACCATAAAAGTTGCTTTGTTCATTTAATTTAAGATATAAATTCAGTATTAATTTGAGTAGGGACATTTGTCCCAATAAGCAAATAATGAAGCAGTAGACCTGTGCTTTTAGGGCCACTAGTCCCGTCCCATTGGTGTTTTTCTTATCTATATTTATTCAAAAAATGAATATGAAACAACCCTTTGTATCCTGTATAATGCCTACTGCTAACCGGCAGCAATTTTTACCTTATGCAATAGAATACTTTCTGCAACAAGATTATAAGAACTCTGAATTGATCATTCTGGATGACGGAACTGAGTCGTCACAAGCTGTCATCCCTGATGATCCTAGAATCAGGTATTTTTACGACGACTATGTACAACTGCTGGGGACCAAGAGAAACTTTTGTTGTGAACAAGCTAGAGGAGAAATTATCATCCATCTGGATGACGACGATTGGTATGACAAAGATTGGGTTAGCGTGGCGGTACAAGCGTTGCTCAGTTCCGGTGCAGATATTACAGGTTTAAGTGATGTTAACTTTTTTCTTAAAGAAACAAATCAACATTGGGAATTTAGAGATGATAAAACTTTAAAACCATGGGTATATGGCGGAACCTTAGCTTATCGAAAATCTTACTGGGAAGCTAATCAGTTCAATGAAATGAACGTTGGTGAAGATAACGACTTTATATGCCGCACAAATGCAAAGCTGCATCCACATGATTATACTGCAGGTTACCTGGCACTTATCCATCGGGATAATGCAGGAGTCATTAAGTATGAAAACCCCAGGGATAAACCGCAAGTTTCCAAATGGATAAAGTTAATTAAACAACCTGAAACGTGTCCCAGACACTCGATGGACCAACGGGATCTGGGATCGGCATTAGTGAGTTGTATAATGCCTACTAAAAACCGTGCTAAATTTATTCCGATTGCTATTGACAATTTTAAAAAACAGGATTACCAAAATAAAGAATTGATCATAATTGACGATGGGGAATATCCTATCAAACATTTAGTAAATGATGATCCACAGATTCGTTATTTTTACTTGGAACAGAAGGAACCCACCATTGGAAATAAACGCAACATTGGATGCGAGCACGCTAACGGTGAGTTAATTACTCATTGGGACGACGACGACTGGTATGCACCTGATTGGATCTCTTTCCAAGTGAAAAATTTCTTAGCGAGCGGAGCAGATATAGGTGGTCTGAACCAAGTCCAATACTGGTCGCCTTTACTCAAACAAGGCTGGATCATTAAAAACAGTGATTCCCAATATCCCTGGCTAAGCGGACAGAGCTTGATCTATCGCAAAACCTTTTGGCAAAAATATCCATTCAAAGATCGGCAAACTGAAAGCGATGACGAGTTTGTAAGTATGAATGGTGCAACACTTTTCGCGCATGACTACTACCAAGGTGTATTGGTGATGTTGCATGGTCATAATACTACCCGTAAGTTTTTTGAAGATCCCAGGATAAAAAATGTGAATTAGCTTATTCCTTAATAGGAATGATCCAATAACTAAATTGATGATTTGCAAAAGGAAAACGGTATTTTTTTAAAGGCATAGAGCCCCAGCTGTCCATTCCCTGCAAGCCGCTTTGCTGCAGATCGACATGCATATAAATCCGGTCTCTTTTTACCAATTCTCCTGAATGATATTGCTTTTTGTCCTCTTCGGGATCTAAATCATGCAAGGAATAGGGAAGAGCAGAAAAATTGAACACCGTATCTGCCATCGCGATGCGAATACCATTGCCATTTTTATCGGTCATATTTACCCAACGTACATCACTCTTGTTTCCACTTTCCTGAGGACGGGCATAGGGATAATACTGCTCGTCAATATCTTGTTGATATAATCCTATCTTTGCAGAAGTTTTCCTATCCCAGTAATTTTCAACTGGTCCTCGCCCGAAAAAACTAACCTTATTTAAGTCCTTATTTAACTCCATATCTGTTCCAAATCGTAGTAGCAGCGGATACTTGCCAGCTATTGCTTTAAAGTCTACAGAGACCTTGATAGTACCGTCTTGGTAAACATCATAAACCTGTGCTACACTTGCATCACCATTAACAATTACCTTCTTAAATATAATGTGGTAGCTTCCATCATTCTGTTTAGTAATTTCTGTAGTTACAGCAGGAGCTTGCAGGTATGCCTGTCGCCAGGTCCGCAGGTTTTTATTAAACTCTGCGCCAATATCATTATCTGTAGGTGCACGCCAAAAGGATGGGGTAGGTCCTTGTTTAATATACGTTTGGTTCTTTACCTGATAAGTGCTTAATATGCCTTTAGTCAAATCTAAATTCACCTCAAAATTATCCCCCTTTAAGATTAACTTTTCAGTAGATCTAATAATACTTAAAGCTCTAGTTGTCTTGTTAGTACTTTGATATACAGCGGGAGTGCCACTCCAGGGAAATTGCTCCTCTGCAATACAAAAACCTCCATCCATGAAAGGCTCGCTATTAATCAATTTGTAATATACATTTAAAAAATATTCGTGACCAGCCTTTGCAGTTGTTTTAATTGGAAGGGGATAAGTTACACTCGTTCTGGGTTCAATAGCTAATCTACGTATTGTACCTTTTTCTATTGTTTTGCCATCTTCTAATAGTTCCCAGTGTGCGGCAACATTGTTCAGGTTTTTAAAGAAATAGGTATTATTGATATTTAAAGTGTTATTTTGATAAGTAGTTTTAATATATTGATAGACCTTTTTTATTTCTGCCGCCATAGGGGTCATTTGGCGATAGGCCGTAACAACACCCTTCACACAAAAGTTATTATCTGTAAAGTCCTCATTAACCGGTCCGTTCAATGGAAAGTCCCCTCCATAGGCAAGTATTCTTTTACCATTTTTTACTGTATCTATCGATTGATCTATCCACTCCCAGATAAATCCTCCCTGTAAGCTAGGCCTGCTTTCTATCGCATCCCAATACTCTTTAAAATTCCCTAAGCTATTCCCCATAATATGGGCATATTCACTCATGATTAATGGTCTGGTGGGGTTGGTATCCACATAATCTCCTAATGCTCCTGGGTGAGGATACTGTGGCACGACGATGTCGGTATTGTAATCCATTTCTGCCCGCTCATACTGGACAGGTCTGCTGTCATGCTGTTTCAGCCAATCGTAACCTTCATAGAAATTAACTCCGTTTCCAGCTTCGTTACCCAACGACCAGGTAATTACAGCGGTATGATTTTTATCACGTTCATACATCCGCTTTATTCTTTCTAAGTGAGGGATTTTCCATTGTTTATCATTGCCCAAAGTGTAGGCTAGATCGTAATAGCGGCCATGGGATTCAATATTAGCTTCATCAACTACATACAATCCATATTCATCACATAATTCCATCCAATAAGGGTCGGGTGGATAATGGGAATGACGTACCGCATTGATATTGAGTTTCTTCATCATCTCCATATCCTTTCGCATATCCTCACGATTTAGCGTATGTCCGTTCTTTGCATTATGCTCATGACGATTTACACCCTTCAAGAAAATACGTTTTCCATTGATGAGTAAATTCTCTTTTACAATTTCAACTGTCCGGAAACCTATACGCTGGGGAATTACTTCTAAAATGCCACCATTTTTATCCAGCAAAGTAATAAACAGCGTATAGAGATTTGGTGTTTCTGCAGTCCAGGGTAAAACATAATCAATTTGACCGTTAAATTTAACCACACTTTTATAATTTCCGAGAACTGATTTCACACCTTTTGTTTGATCATGATAAACAGATTTGCCAGATGGATTTTTTAATTCGAGATGAACTGAAAAAGTATCTGGTACTGTATGATTGGTATCACGATCTAAGCGGTAACTATTCACTTCCGTACTTACCGATAACAAACCATTCTTAAATGATTTATCCAGCGTTGCTATCGTTTTAAAATCGCGGATATCTAGTTTTGGTGTAGCATATAGATACACATCTCGCTCTATTCCGGAGATCCTCCACATATCCTGGCACTCCAGATAACTTCCATCGCTCCAACGGTAAACTTGTAAAGCCACCGTATTATCACCGGGTTTTACATATTTCGTGATATCAAATTCTGCCGCCAATTTGCTATCCTCACTGTATCCAACTTTAACCCCATTTATCCATATAAAAAATGCCGATTTTACTGCACCAAGATGTATGAAAATTTGCCGTCCTTTCCAATTTTCAGGTAGTTTGAAATGTTTCCGATAGGAGCCCACAGGATTATTATCCACCGGGATATCAAAGGGTGGATTTAAACTCTTGCCAGTCAGGTTTTTCCCGGCGAACTCATACAATTGATTTACATAAATAGGCAGTCCGTAACCATTAGTTTCCCAGTTTGCAGGAACTTTAAAATTGTCCCATTTTGTATCATCATAATTATTTTGGAAAAATCCTTCCGGTCTCATTCGGGGGTCTTGTACCCAATTAAATTTCCATATTCCATTTAACGATAGATAATATGCTGATTTCTCCTTCAATCTTTTGCTGGCCAACAGACCATTTTCGTAAGCAAAAGCTGATGAACGCATCGGCATTCTGTTTACAGCTACAATATCTGGTGTTTGTAGTTCCGTTGGTAAGGACTGGGCATTAACTCCACCAATAAAAAACAGCAATAACATACCCTGGAAGGTCAGTCTCATTATATCTGGTTTATCTGAAGTCCCAAACATAAATATTTAGCACTATGTAATCTTTAGCAAACGTTTGCGTAAAATATAAACCGTTATGCGTTGTCCCTCAAAAATTCTTTGATTTCGTTTTCTATTCTTTTGGATTGATTAATTACTTCCTGTGCATTCTTCCTTGATATCTGATCTCTTGAAAAGCGATATGCTGTTAACGCTTGCGGCTCTACATAAAACACACCACCTTTTTTTGCCACTTCAGACCATAACTTATAATCTTCTGCATGCGGATAATTCATATACCTTAAACTATGCTTAATCAGAAAATCTCTTCTCACCATTACAGAAGAGTGTGCAACATAGTTTGTTTTAGAAAACTGTTCCAAAGCATTTTTAATTATACCACTCCTTTTTTCATAATCCTCGATGTAATTATTTATTTGATCCCCAAAAACTATTAGCCAGCTAGAGCATACGTCAACATTTAAACTCTCCATAATTTTTATCTGGGTTTCCAGTCGTTTCTGGTGCATCATATCATCTGCATCTATGCGTGCAATAAATGAACCTACTGCATTTTCGATTCCACTATTTAGGTTAGCTATAAAACCAGCAGTACTACTAAAAACTTTAATCCTTGGATCTGTATAACTCTTAACAACCTCTAATGTGAAATCAGTGGAGTTATCATCGTAAACTAATAGCTCAAAATCCTGATAAGTTTGTTTTAATACACTCTCTATCGCTTCTGAAATATATTTTTCTGTATTTTTAACAGGGAGCAGCACGCTGATTTTTGGCATAGTACACTAATTTTGAATTAAGCTTTTAATTGTGTAGCCCAGATTGGGAATTTTTGTCCGTCTCTTTCATAATTATGGAAAAAGGTCTCATTTGGAATTATGTTGGCGCCATAAGTTTTCCTGATTACACTGAAAATACTTTGATCATGACGGTGGTCAATAAAACCATGGTGCTGCTCTTTGATCTTTTCATCTGTAAATAAGAACGAATGGTTAATGGCAACATCATACCATTTGTTAACTAACATCATCGCATGTGCACACTTTCTCAAAATTAATATTCCTCCAACCAGCTGACCAGAATTGATAATCTGGGGAGGGGAGCCGAAGAAATCAAACACCTCTTGCTTTGTAAACTGGTACTCTCTCCAGAATAGACCAAAATCTAACGTTCCTGTCTTAGCAGTAGTCACCATCTTTATATAATCAGAGAACCGTTGGTCACCATTACGATTGATATGGGAACCTGCATCGCAATAAATTAGTATCTCATCATCCTGTAGACTATCTAAAACTAATTTCACAAAATAAGGCTTCCAAATCCAATACCCACCACCTCTGGACAACATTAACGGCTCATATATATTTTTATAAAAAACAGGATCAATGTCAAAATGTGAAAATGAATGGATTTTATCAAAAAAAGAAGACTCTACCGCAGACTTGATAAAGTCATTTTTAAGATCTGTATATAATGCATCCCCATAAGTAGCCAAGTGTATTGTCATATCACAATTTTATTTTATGCAAAGGTTGTTTCGTTGCTTTTATAACGGTCTATTTTTTATCTTTGGCGCTATGTCAGTAGAAGAATTAGAAGCTTATTTTGAAGGTATAGCATTACCAGATCAAGTTGAATTGGTAACGGGTGTAGTGATTATGGATGTTCCACTTTTTCTGCAATCTCATTTTAGTTATATTAAAAACAATCCCGGCTTAAGATCTACCGACGTTTTCTTGCAGCGTCTTAATGATTTGCATTTAATCCTTGAAAAAAAATAGGTCTTACAGCGCATCCACCCTGTAAGACCATGCTCATCATTACGAAAAAAAACAACATATAAACATCAGCTTGTAAGCTAATTTTTTAGAGCTCCATTAGTATTACGCCTACAAGCGCAATTAATGAAAGTATAATATTCAATTTGAAATGTTTATGCCATCCTAACCTGTTAAAAAGTCCGCCACAGGCACATGGGGTGCGTAGATAAATTTTAAATACGGCACCTCCAACATATAATGTGAATGCGATCATAGTGAACAATGAGGCGTACATCCCAATTAACCGGGTTTCAGGTATCAGTAACAGCACAATCATGGCCAGCTCTGCTAATGGCACCACGACAATGAATATTTGGCCGACCCATTTAGGAAACACCTGTGCCATCATTGCATGTTTAAAGTCACTAAAATTTGTTAATTTGCTTATCGAAGCGTAGCCCCATAAGATAACCAGCAGTCCGGTAATTAAGATAATGAAAGGATGTGGATTCATATTTGTGATCAATTTTAAATCTGATTTACATTACCAATTTACGGGCGTATCCAATAAAATAAAAGGGACAGATGACTCAAATAGTTGGTCAACTGTCCCCTAAAAATACTTTCTCGGGAAATAGAATTAATACCTTCTAGTCCTTGTTCTGATACGGTTCAATGTTTTTCTGGAAATCCCTAAGTAGGATGCTATGCTTTCGACTGATGCTTTCAAAAATATAGCAGGACAATCGCGCATTAAGTTTAGGTAGTGCTCTTCGGGCGTTAATGCAGCAAGGTCCAGGATTCTTTTTTGACTCATCTGGTGATATTCCTGCATTACGTTACGGATATATTCATTTGTATCTGAAAATGTTTTTGTCAGCTCGGTTACATGTTCATAAGAAATCGAAAATAAGACACTTGGTTCTAATAATTCGATATAGTTTTCTGAAGCCTTCTGACTAAAAAAGCTGTTTATTGGGATCATTAATTGTCCCTCATTCCAAAACCAGAATGGAACTTTCTTTTCCTCTTTATAGACATAACCCATTGCCGAGCCTTTTTCGATAAACCAGCATCTGGTTGCTATCTGCCCTGGCTTTAAAATAACCTGGCTTTTATTGTAATACTCTCTTTTTATCATATCGTTGAGTTTTTCTTTCAACTCTAGACGCAAAGGATGTTTTCCAGCCAAAATTCTGAATAATTCCTCATTTTCCATTTCATACGGTAGTTAGATATGTAACGATTTATTTATAATCTCTAAAATTATCTGTCGTAGTGATGATCTTGTCATACTACAGACTTTTAATAAAATAAATATTTTATCTATTATGTTGGTACTAATAATATACAATGCATATGTCTTGAACTATTTTACAATCAATAAGATACGAATAATATTATTTGAGAATAATATTATTTAAAAAAATATATTAACATCGTTTTCCAAGACGATCTTACTATTTTTCCTATTAATCAATAGTTTTCCACATCGTAATCTTCTTTCTGATCATCAGCGTTTATTCAACTTTATAATTTAAACATCTGTTTTCCGCTATGTAACTCTTTTGCAACCTCATTCCATATAAAAGTGCCAGTTAACTTTTCTGGCAATGTGATTTCTGCATTTATTCCTTTAACTCTGCGACGGATAAAACGTACAGAAATTTTTCCGTAAGGGTGCGGCATGGTACCAGATACATTAGTTAATTCTCCCATCGCAGGTTTAATCACTACTTGAGCAAAACCTGGTGCAGCAGGCATAATACCACAAATAGTTGCTAAGAAATCGTAATTTGGACTAGCACTCCAGGCATGGCAATCCGATCTCGTAGGCTCTGGTTTTTCAGCAAAAGTCGTTAACCCCAGTTTCAGCATATCTTTCCAGGGCTGCAGCTCTTTATAATATAAATCAGCAAGTCCTGCTTTTTTTAAAGCTTGCACTAAATAAAAGCGATAAAAAAATGTTACCTGACCAATGCTTTTGTCATTCAATAACCTTTTAACCATTGGTAGTATTTCTTCTTTTGACATTGCCCCACTCAACACCGCCCAGATACCCGCATGTTGGCTATAAGTAATTTGCTCCGGAGTATCTGCAAGCAAACCTTTTACTTGGTTATAACAAGCGGTATATGTTTTGCGATTCAGTTCTATAGATATTTTATTGTACTCATCTGCCTGTGCAACATGATTAAATGCCCGGAATAGATCCGCTGCCTGGTTTAACGTATAAGAATATTGAAGTGTGATAATAGACGAATGACCGTCTTCGGCTCCAGGAGGTACGCCCCAACTGTCGAAATTGTCCCAGTCTACAAAATTCCACCAAGTTAGTGCACCTAGCATTTTTTTATCCTGATCTGTCTTCGTTTTGTACCATTCCATAATTTCATTAATAGCAGGTAAAAACTGCCTTATAAAAGCATCATCCTTACGATGCATCCAATAATCATGTACCATGGATACCCAGAACAAAGAAAAAGTTGGAATAATCTGTAGCCTGTTACTCGGATAACGGCCCTGTGTCAATCCCTCTGGTGTTCTGGAATGATAAAAATCAAGGATAGATTTGCGCATTAGCCGATCATCGCCACTATTATATAATGATATCAAAGACTGAATTCTGCTGTCACCAGTATATTGCAGCTGCTCATAATAGGGAGTGTCATAATATAGTTCGCCTGCACATGATTGAGCCGTTCGCCAACCTACTTTCCAAATGTCTGACAAAGATGGATCATTAGAAGAAAATGAGGCATTTAATTCTAATGGATACCCGGTTTTCATATTATAAATATCATTTAAGATTAACAGTTCATCTTTTGTTGTAATATCCAATTGAAGGTAGCGGTACGCCCTGAACCATAGTGGCCGGAACTTTCGGTTCTCCTCACCATCGGGTAGGAAAACATCATAATTTCCTTTGATCTCCTTGCCCTCAATTTCATTCCGATTTCCCTTATTTCCCTGCGCATCAAAAAGTGACTCGGCATAAGTTAATTTAATCGTTGAACCAGCTCCTTTAGAAACTATCAACTCTGGATAAGCCACAGTGTTAACCGTGACATCCAGTAAAATGCTAACTATTTTGTTTGCAGGAACCGTGATGCTGCTACCTCCCTTAATAAAACTTTCATTTACTTTGAGCACCTTGGTTCGACGAACCTTTGGAAACCTTACTATATTTTCATTCATTAATGGAATAGTTCTTGGCGCTAGTGTCCATCGGTTATCTGTGCCATGACCTATAGGCTCTGCATGAGCAATTTCCTCTGCCTTATCCCAATTCCTATCATCAAAATTTATCTTTTCCCAGTTCCAGTCATACTTACTGGCATCAACGCTATCGCCAGGGCCTACAACCATATAAGCCTTCAATCGCTCTTGATTATCCATTGAAGTAGGCGTATATGCACTACTTTTAATTACTTTCCAGCTAGAATCTGTATTTACAATCTTCTCCGCCTCTGAATCTCCCTGAACTAATAGTGATGTCTGATTTGACACCTGTGCGACAGGAGCCAATTGTCCCATATTCCATACTACAGCTGAAATAGTATTATTCCCAATATGTAAATAGGAGGCAATGTCAATTGTTTCAAAAAACCAATTAAATAAATCTCCACGTGCAGGTCCAGAGCATACAGGTGATCCATTTATATACAGCCGATATCGGTTGTCTCCTGAAACATGAATTGGAAATTTAGAGGGAATGGCTTTTAGTTTAAAATTCTTCCTAAAATGGTAGATACCATATTCTTTTTGCTCATTAGCTTTTTTTGTAATCCAATATGCCGGCCAGGTATCCTTTAGTAATTTTGTATTTACCATTATTGTTTGAGCTTGTATGATTTGATTAGAGACTAGTAATAGATTTAAGAATAAAATCAGCCTGATTTTCATGATCCTTTAATTTAATTTATTATAATTTATCGTTAACTAATTGCTTTTGTTGCCTATTAAATTAGAAGAACATTCCTTTGAAATGGCGTCGATAAATTACATAGAATATTGTAAATTAAATAATTAAGGTCATTTGATGATGCAATTTCGCTGTAGATTTATGCGTGGAATTATTGTGAAAACTATTACTAAATATTTTTAAAAGCATTTAGTAAGACTGAAAATACCATGCAAAATAAATTACAATAAGAATTTTTACCCATGATTTATCATAGATAAAATTATCGATAGACAGTAGTATGGGACAAGCATTGCTGAGCAGATCGCCTTATAGAATGGCCACCTTTTATTTGTCCTATGGGCAGGGGGAAAAGGATACTTTTAATCCAATTACAAATCCATTATCTACTGGCTTTGCAATTTGATTAAAAGTATCTCCTGTATATGTAGGGTTTTTGACCAGTTCCATTTGGAAGGTAATCTGTGTGATTAAAAGCAGCAGAAATGTAACTGAAAAGAGCGGTGTCTTCATTGAAAGGTTGTGGATTAGTGCCAAAAATTCTATCGTCACTCGGGTTTGGTGACCCACTAATTTCATAAACTCCCAGAATCGCGCAGATATCTGGGGCGGAATTTGGACAATAGTTTGGGAAACTACTGATAAATAAATAATTTGCATGATTGAAGTGACCGCCAGTTGCTCCATTATATACGTACCATCTTCTGGTTATTGTTGCCATAATACATAATCCTTTTATGGATCAAAAAGGAATTAAAAACTTTAATGTTGCCTGCTTTTTAGGGCTTTCGGCATTTCCCTGCTACTTCTTATTACTGTATTTATTGTCTCCGGTAAAGACACAGCGCTGCGTTTTAATTATCATGAATGTAGTACTAAAAGTATGCGGGAGATATTCTGTTTTCGGTACAATATGTCGACCATTTACTAAGTACCCGAATGTGAGCACCTTGGCGTTGATGGACATCTGTGCTTCAAGCCGTAAAAAAACCAAAATCCGTAGAAAAAGTCACTATAAACGACGGATCAAATCTTATAAGACAATGCTCTTGGAGACTAGGCTTTGTCTTATAGTTAAAAGAATCTCTTGTACACGTAAGGCTTTTGACCAACTCCAGAAGGAATATAAGTGGTGTGGCCGATTGCTGCAGTGATATAATAGAAAAGAGCAGTGTCTAAAGAGAAAGATTGTGGATGGATATAGAAAACTTCATCGTACGATGGGTCATCGAAATCGGTAATTGAGAAAACTCCTAGTACAGCGCAAATATTGGTGGCCGTAACGGTACAGGCATTAGGGAAACTGGTGACAAGCCAATAATTCCAATTATTAGTTTCGCCTCCGGAAAATCCATTATATTCGTACCATCTTCTTGTGATTGTTGCCATAATATGTGGTCCTTTTATAGATCAAAAAGGGATCAAAAAACTTTGATGTTGCCTACTTTTTGCAGGGTTTTCGGCTATTCCCTCTCTGGTCTTCTAAAATTCCGGTGAATAAACGATCTCTCGCTTAACTGATCGATCCACGAAAATGCAATTATATAATCATTGATCTCGTTTCGTTTTTTTCCAGATCTTAATCAAATTTACTTGCTAAAATGGTATTTTCTAGGGTCGAAGGAGCCTAAATACAATGGTGCATATTTTACTGTCTAGCGGTAACCAGAGTCTGTGAATAAAACAGGGTCATTATCTTATCTTAGGAGAAGTTTATATGACTTGTACCGATTGACAAGATCTGTCCGCAAGACTAGGGGTAATACAAGTAGGACTGCGTTTTTCGTCCCTGAATCACCGCATTTCCGCGTTTATATTATCCAAGTTATATCGCCGTATGAGAACGGGAAATCATTCTGACTTCGTGGCGGAATGAGCATCTGGTGAGGGTACTGAGCTGGGAAATGATGCCGTTGACATACGTGTATGCCCCTGTAGGCATCGTGAACTTTACGGTACCGCGCAAATGGCTGAAAACTTAAAACACCCATTCATTGTGAACGACAAATCTCATCCTAAAAGCCAAAGCCCGTGGAGACGGGCTTTGTTACAAACAGTATTAGAAGAATCTCTTATACAAGTAGGGCTTTTGATTAGTTCCACCAGGAATATAGGTCGTATTACCAGTTGCAGCAAGAATATAATTGAATAGAGCAGTGTCTACAGCGAAAGATTGTGGATGTGTACCAAAAAATGTTATTGGTGGAGTTGATGATGGATCAAATATTTCATAAATGCCCAGCACCGCGCAGATATCGGGGGCCATAACTGGACAATAGTTAGGAAAACTAGTTATAAAAAAATAATTAACGTGATTGAACTGGTCGCCAGCTCCATTGTATACATACCATCTTCTCGTTATTATTGCCATATTAAATCATCCTTTTATACATCAACAAGGAATTAAAAACTTTAAACTGCCTACTTTTAGGGCTTTCGGCATTTCCATTGTGGTGCTTGCGAAACACCATTTACATTATTTAAATGCTATTCAAAACAGTCCTGCCAACTTTGGATCAACTAGTGGAAAATTCTACTGAATTACGCATATGTAAGTTACCAATCTTAAAAGTTTGATTTTAGGGTCATATGTAGTATAATCGTAATAAAAGCATTGTTTAATAGGAGCTTATAATCACTTTAGCAATAGTCTTTCGTATATTTTTGTAGAAATGCCTTGGTTAAACTGCACTATTGTGATTATACAATAATAAATACTGCCAATGGATAGGAGAATTTGATTTTGTGCATACTCTACTTAGTAGAGATGAAAAGAAGACCCAATCAAAAAGCATTTTATAAGGTAGTACGTAGGTATCTTTCAGGTGCGGCGACTAATGGTGAGAGAAGAGCTGTAGAGCAATATTATGACCTATTTTCCACCCAAGAGGATATTTTGGAATCACTGGAAGAGGAAGAATTGCGTGAAATTGGATTGAAACTGAAGTCCAAGATTGATTCAAAGATCCAAAATCAGGATACTCAGCCTTACAAATTAGTTCAGCGGATTGCCGCCGCGGCATCGGTAATACTGGCTGTTGCTGGTGGTTTGTACTATTTTCAGTTTTTAAAACTGGGCAGTCCGCATGTGGTTAAGTTTGCCAAATCGGTACAACAGGACGTTGGTCCAGGAAGTAACAAGGCAATTTTAATCTTGGCTGACGGATCGAAGATGAACCTAAGTAATGCTCAAAACGGCATGCTGGTGCAGCAACAAGGTGTGGCTATAAACAAAGCTGAAGATGGTTCGCTGGTATATGCCGATGCCGTATCTTCAGGTGCCGCTCAATCATTTAACAGTGTGTCTACTCCACGTGGTGGACAATACCGTTTAAGGTTATCTGATGGAACCTTGGTCTGGCTGAACGCGGGATCAGTATTGAAATACCCGGTTTCCTTTGGCGCGGATCAACGGGTGGTGACTTTATCCGGTGAGGCATTTTTCCAGGTATCAAAGGATCCTGGGCGCCCTTTTCAGGTTACTACCCAGCAGCAAAAGGTAAGGGTACTGGGGACACATTTCAATATCAGTGCTTATCCTGAGGATACAGAAACGAAAACCACATTGTTGGAAGGTAAGGTTTCTGTGGGAAATACAAACTCATCCGTTTATAGCATTCTTGAGCCAGGTGAACAGGCGCTTTCTTCAGCTATCCATATAAAACGACCAATAGTCATTACCCGTATAGATACGACCGAAGCAGTGGCTTGGAAAAATGGGTATTTTCAGTTCCGTGATGAGAGTTTGGAAAGTGTTCTAAAGAAAATCTCCAGGTGGTATGACGTGGAGATTCAGTATACTGGGAATCAGGTTCCATCCGGCTTATATTTTAATGGCAGTGTTTCCAAATATAGCAATGCTAGCCAAGTGCTCCGCAAACTGGAACTTTCTGGCGGGGTTCATTTTCAAATCGAAGGAAGGAGGATCACGGTAATGCCGAAATAAATTATCTCAATAAACTAAACACAACTAATTCAACCCTTTACCCGAGTCAGCCTAGCCGTAGGCTCGTGGTAAAACTAAACCAAGCAAAAAACATATGAAATTTTATACTCTACGCTCAGGCACCCTTGATGGCCGCCTGTATAAATTTTTAGTATTTCTGCGGCTGCTATTTATCCTAGTGCTATTTGGCATGCTGCAGGCGAGCGCGGCCGGTTACGGTCAGTCGGTTCATCTCAATGAAAAGAGTATTACCGTCCGAGAGATTTTTAAATCTATTAAACAGCAAACTGGCTATGATGTACTTTGGCAAAAAGGTCAGCTAGAGGAGAAGCGAAGACTGAATGTTAATTTTAGGAATGCGACAGTCGAGCAAGTCATGAACGCTTGTCTCCAGGGACAAGGATTAACCTATGTAATCGATGATAAGAGTATCGTCATCCGTAGATTCCCTAATCAAATATTACCGGTTGCCATATGGCAGGATTCGGTACTGTTCACAGGAAAAGTGACCGATGAGAACAACAAACCGATGGCAGGGGCAAGCGTCAAGATCAAATATGGGACGCGCACCGTAGTAACAGGTGCAGGTGGCGAGTTTCGAATCTACGTCCCAAAAGGAGAGTCGGTACTGCAACTGAGTTATGTTGGTTACGCCATCAAAGAAATCTCGCTAAAAGAAGGGAGCTCCAGGCGGCTGAATATCCAGCTTTTGCCTGCTACAGGTACACTTTCTGAGGTGCAGGTAGTAAGCAACGGTTACCAAGACCTAGCCAAGGAACGTGCGACTGGTTCCTTCGAAGTGGTAACTGCCAAACAGTTGGAGCACAGCACAGATCCGAATCTGCTTAAACGACTTGAAGGTATCACGACCAGCATAAATTTTAACAACAACAGTGTTTTTAACACTACCGTTTCGGGAACAGAGATCATTGTAACCAGCCGGAACCGTTCCCCTTTGGCGGACATAACCATTCGGGGCAGGAACACGCTGACCCCGAGCACGCTCCCCTTTAACAATAGTGGTTTCCCGCTGCTGGTGATCGACGGGATCGCCAGCGCTTACGGGATCGATCAGCTAAACCCCGAGGACGTGGAGAGCGTGACGATCTTAAAGGATGCGGCTGCGGCATCGATCTGGGGATCACGTGCGGCCAACGGGGTTTTGGTGGTAAAAACCAAACGGGGGAACTATGCCCAGCCGCTGAGCGTGTCGCTAAACACGAATTTCAGCGTAACCGAAAAGCCTGACCTGTTTTACCGGGACCTGATGAGCACTTCAGATTTCATCGATGCGCAGCGGGAGCGGTTCGTCAGGGAAGGGGTGCCCTTACCCGCGGCGAGTGGCAGCGCACAGGGGCAGGGGGTGGTGAGCCCAGTGGCGGAAATCATGAATGATTACCTGTATCGCGGGGTACTTACCCAGACGCAAGCGAACGCGCAGTTGGATGCGCTACGGGGCAATGACGTCCGGCACGATATCACCAGATACTTGATGCGCAAACCGCTAATCCAGAATTATACGCTGGGACTTTCCGGTGGCAATAAGGGTGTGGCCTATCGGGTTTCGGCAGGTTATAGCAAGAGCGAGGGCAATACGCACCGTTCGGGTACTGACAGGATCAACTTTAACTACAGCGGTTCGGTGCGTCCGATGAAAGGCCTAGAGCTGAATTGGAGCGCCAGTTACAGCCAGCAGCACAAGGATTTTCAGGGCGGAAGTACTTTCGTGGGCACAGATGCTAGTCAGTTCCAACCCTACGCACGGCTGGCTGATGAGAATGGGGTTTCATTAGCCATTCCCAAATTATACCGCCCTGCATATATGGACTATTTGAAAACGACCTATGGAAGCAGGATACTGGACATGACCTATAAACCTTTGGAGGAGATCAACCTGGGCTGGCTGAAAGGGAAGGTGCAGTCGATGAACCTGCTGGTCAATGCGAACTATACATTTAATAGCTCGCTGTCGGCTACGGTTTCTTACAGCTACAACCGACAGCTCAACGATGAGCGAATCTTTTACAGCAAAAACTCTTTTTACCTCAGGGAGCTAAGCAACCGCTTCCGTGACCCTTCAACTTTGGCCTATGGGCTGCCTTATGGTGACATTATGAGCCCTTCTCGACGTACCGCTACCGGACAGACCTTGCGTGGGCAGCTAAACTTCAACCATACTTGGGGCCGGCATGCGCTGAACGCGATTTTGGGGATGGATGCCAGTGACAATTATGCCTACCAGAGCGGCAATACTTATTATGGGTATGACCAGGAACTATTGACTTTTAACAACAACATCAACCGCTTGACGCCTTATCCAATGCTATATTTGCCTGGTACGGCATTATTAGGGTTTGCTGATCTGGCTATTACTGATAATCGTAACCGGGCACTGAGCGGTTACAGCAACGCTGCCTATACCTATGATAACCGCTATACGGTGTCGGGCAGTGTGCGGCGTGACGGTTCAAATATCTTCGGGGCCAGTGAGAACAAGAGTGGGACACCGTTTTATTCGACAGGACTGAGTTGGAATGTGGCCCATGAGCATTTTTACCATTTCGACCTACTGCCGAGGCTACAGCTGCGAACCACCTTTGGCTATAACGGCAACAGCAATCCTATTGTTTTCCCTAGGCCACGTATTAATTATCTTACGCCAGTGGCAGAAAATGGCTTGCCTCATGCTGCTGTTCTGGCGTCTGATGCCACTAACAAACAGCTGCGTCCAGAAAGAACGGGGGTGCTAAACTTCGGTCTTGACTTCGGGTTGAAGGGCGGGCGGGTCTCGGGCAGTTTCGAATATTACATTAAGAATACCAAAGACCTGATTGCCCTTAACCTGTTGGATCCCACGACATCAAGGTTACAACTTTCATACAATACAGGTAATTTACGGGGCCGAGGTATAGACCTGACGCTGAACTCGCAGAATCTGCAGCTGGGCCGATTCAACTGGAGCACGAATTTCCTACTGAGTTCCAACCGGGTGAAGGTAACTAAGCTCTATACCCCGGGCACACCGGTGGCAAGTTCCTATATTTCTGGCTTCAGCACCAGCACTTTTAACGTGGGCTACGATTTGGACCGGCTTTTTGCGTACCGCTGGGGGGGACTAGACCCGGTCACGGGCAATCCGAGGCTGATGTTAAACGGGCAGGCATTGGTTATTGACAACAGCCAGGCGGGTCGGAATAATGGGAACTTGATCAATAATTCACCACCATCCACTCTGCGGTACATGGGCTCTTCAGTACCGGTATATTTCGGTTCAATTCGGAACAGTTTTAGCTACGGCTCTTTGATGGTATCGATAAATATCCTCTACAAGCTTAAATATGTGGTCCGCCGGCCGCTGGCCGACTTGGCTAAATACACTGCGCTGTATTCGGCAGTTCCAACACTGATCGGGGGTGAATATGCCAGGCGCTGGCAGCAACCGGGGGATGAGCTGGTAACCAATGTGCCATCTGTCACCTACCCGGGCAGCAATGATGTGGAAAATGCTTACCAGTTAGCGGACATAAACGTAATCAAAGGGGACCATGTCCGCCTGCAGGAGGTTAATTTGTCCTGGGGGACGAAGGTGCCTCACTGGGGAGTAAAAAATCTGCGGCTGTACGCAAATGTGACGAATTTGGGTATCCTTTGGCGGGCAAACCACTATGGGGTGGATCCGGATATCAATGATCTGCCTAATCCGAGGAGTTATAGTTTTGGTTTGAGTGCAAATTTTTAATAGGAAAGATGATGAAAAATTATAAATTAGTGGTACTTCTGCTTTTTGGGCTGTTCTCCGGTTCCTGTGAGAAATACCTAGATGTTAAGGCTAACAGTACGCAGGTCTTTATCAAGACTAGTGAAGACTGTCAGAAATTACTGGATAGTTATCCAAGTATCAATACCAATTATCCCAGTGACGGCGAAGTTTCTGCGGGAGACACCTACTTGACCGACGCGTCCTATAACTCCTCCTCTGCAGGACTGACCGCGGAAGACCGTGCTTTTTACACATGGCAACAACAGGCCATCCGTAGCCTGGCAGCTGGGCAATGGAGAGGCGGGTATGTCAAAATAACAACAGCCAATTTAGTTTTAGAGTCATTGGGAGGAGATCTGGATGACAATCCTGCTCAATCGACGCTGGACCGGTTGCGTGGTGCGGCGCTATTTTACCGATCCTTCAGTTTGTGGCAGCTGGCGCAACTGTTTGCCCCCCCATATTCGACGGCGGATGCGGACCAACAGCCTGGCATCCCGATACGGCTGGAATCGGATATCAACGAGAAGCTGGTGCGGGGCACAGTGCGGCAGACCTATGACCGGATTGTGCAAGACCTGAAGGAAGCAGTGAACCTGCTGCCCGAAAATGTGACCATTGCTTCCCGTCCAAATAAAACGGCGGCATTAGCAATGCTGGGACGGGTGTATCTGTCGATGGAAGATTATGAGCAGGCGCAAAACAATGCCAGCGCGGCTTTGCAGCGTAAAAGCGATTTGTTGGATTACCGAACAATAAGCGCAACTTCCCAGACCCCTTTTCCGCGATACAACAGCGAGGTGATTTTTCAAGCAGTGATGTTAAATACTCCTATACTAACCCCAGGGGTGAGTTCGTCTTCTTCGAGCATAGCTAAGGTAGTTCCGGAGCTGGTAGCACAGTACGAGCCGGGTGACCTGCGGCGGACGATTTTTTTTAAGTCGGTGGCCTCTAGTACATCTGTGTATACCTTTAGTGGGAACTACGAACCAGCCTTTAATGGGGCGTACTTCGTGGGGCTGGCGGTAGATGAGTTGTACCTAATACGGGCTGAATGTTATGCACGCGCAGGAAACACGGCACTAGCGCTGGCGGATTTGAACACGCTGCTGCGCATGCGCTGGAGTGGAACCTATATGGATAAAACCGCATCCAGTGCCGAGGCTGCACTGGCAATGATATTAACTGAGCGGCGCAAGGAGCTATTGCTGCGTGGGCTCCGATGGACTGACTTGCGGCGGCTGAACCGGGATCCTCGTTTTGCAGTAACACTGCGAAGGACGGTGTTGGGCCAGGAATATACCTTGCCCCCTAACGATTTGCGGTATACGCTGCTGATCCCCAGCGAGGTGATCAATAACTCAGCGTATGCACAAAACACGCGATAGTTCTTAAGAAAACTAGCCTAGAGGTGCTCTTGGCACTGCGCGACGAAGCGCAAGTTTTAAATAACTGACCAAACCTACACCGGCCGGTATGTGCCTTACTAGTTCGAGGATCGTGTGGGTTTGGTGATGGTTAGCCCAGCCGTGGCTGGCGGAGCTAACCAATGACTAAAGACTTACTTCTAAAACAACTACCTAATTTATGAGAAATATACTGTTACTGCTGTGCTTTTCGCTGTGGCATTTCGCCCACGGACAGGAGTGGCTAGAGGACTGTAGCTATGTACGGCCTTTATTTGACTTTAATGAGCAAAAGCCATTGTTTGCCTTTAACGAGGAACAGCTGGCGAATGAGAACCGTTACTTGCGGTATTATGCACTGACAGGTTACCGGGAAGGGGTATTCACTACCACAGGTAGTTTCGGACTGAGCTTCTCAACGGTTGACGACAAGGATTCCGGTACTAGGCTTCTATACATGTACAACGTGTCCATCGGGGAAATGGTGACCCACCGCGTAGGGAATCCCGACTGGGTGGTCTACGAGGTGAAAGATCCCTCACGTTACCGTTACCTGCCCGCTTATGGTCCAAGGGAGGCCTGGCTGAGAAAAAACGGGCTGTGCTTCGAGATGATGCTGCCCTCGGCCAGCATGGACGTTGGGCTGGTGGATACGCTGCTGTCCAGTAGGTTAGGGTTGACCTGGCGCTGGGAGAAGCGGGAGATGAAGGCGCTGGTACTTTTTCGCTTGTCCAAAGCGGAAAAGTTTAGTTGCGGAAATACCGCGATAAGCGGCGCCCAGGGGAATAAGAAATTTACCGGAATGGGATTCGATGGTCTGGGCAAAGCACTGTCGGTCGAGGGACGGCCTTTTATCGACCAGACAGGATACAGCGGGCTAGTGGATATCGTCCTTGAGGTAAAAGATCCGAAAGATCTGGCAGGTATCAACCGACAGTTGCGGCAGTATGATCTGGCGGTGAAGGAAGAGCTGAGGGAGCTAAATATGTTTGTGATCAAGGAAAAGAAGAAAACAGAAAAAGAATGAGCGTAACAAAAACAATCAATATCGGCCTTACGATGCTATGGCTGATGTTATGGAGCTTTAGCCCCTGTTTCGGGCAGCCGGGGAGCCCGTTAGCTGGCCATGGCCTTAAGGTAGGGGATATCTTGCCGGATCTTTTTATGCCCAGCCTGATCAACCACAAGGGCAAGCCGTTGCGTACGGGGGCTTTCAGCGATCGGCTGCTGATTCTTGACTTTTGGGCAACGACCTGTGGGGGCTGTGTGTTGGAGATTCCTAAACTGGCGAAACTGCAAAAAAAGTTTGGCGGCAAACTCCAGGTGCTTCCAGTGACCCCAGAAAAAAAAGCGCTAGTTCAGACATTCTGGAAGAGAAATAACCACCTAAAAAACTTAACCCTGCCTGTGGTGGTGGAGGATACGGTGCTCTCCCGGTATATCCGCCACCGATTTGTTTCCCATGAGGCCTGGATCTACAAAGGGAAGGTGATCGCCATTACCGGTGCTGACTACGTGGATTCCAGTACAGTAGCAAGAGTACTGTCAGGTGAAAAGATCAATTTTCCTCTGAAATATGATTTTTATAATTTTGACTTTAGCCGACCACTGTTTGCCCTGGATACCGGGCAGGTTGCCCCGGCGAAGACAGCAGTAGAATATGCGGCGATTTCAGGTTACCGCAAGGGCATGAGCACTGACGGGCTGGTAGCCAACGGGATCCAACGGGATTCTGCGGGCAAAACTGTCAGGGTATATATTGCCAACTCGGAAATCTTCAGGGCCTATGTGATGCTGTCAGTCAGGGCGGGGTTGATGGCGCCCAGCGTACAGGGCTTTAGCCCGAACCAAGTGATATGGGAGGTTGGGAACCGGGAAAGGCTTCAGTATCGTGGCAAAAAACTTTCCGGGTATTTACAGGACTGGGAGGGTATAAACGCTATCTGCTATGAATCTGTGCGGCCTGATACCGGTCAGAACGAACGGCAGTTGTACCAGCAGGCCATGGCAGACCTGAACAGATTACTGGGACTTAAAGTACGCTGGGAGCGGCGCAGGGAAATCATCTACTTGCTGAAATATGCTGCCGCGGCAAGTACGAAAACGTTGAAAGAGGGGCTAAGTTCGCTGAACCTGGCAAACATCATGAACCAAGTTGATGGTGCCCCTTATATATTGGATGAGAGTGGGGGGGGGGTGCTGCTGCCTAAAGAGTTGGCCAATTTTAGAGATGCTGATTCCATTGGCCGGGCAATTGCCCCTTATGGACTTCGGCTGGAACAGGAATCGCGGGAGGTATATAGGCTGGTTTTTGCCGAAACCACCCCTTTGTTGCCTGATGGAAAACTCGCCAAGGAGTTTCAGCAGCGTAAAATCTTACAGTCTGGACTGGGGAATGCGGATTCACAGGAGAATGCCGCGTTTCTGGAGCGGAACAAAACCCTCCCCGGGGTGGTTGTTTTGCCTTCGGGTCTGCAATATAAAGTGGTTCGCGAGGGCAAAGGCCGTTCGCCTTTGCCGGGGGAGAAGGTCAGGGTACATTATACGGGCATGCAGGTCAACGGGAAAATATTCGAGAGTACACTGGAAGGGGGGATTCCACGGGTAGTAAAAGTAAGCGAGATGATTGCTGGATGGATACAAGGTTTACCGTTGATGCGGGAAGGATCCAGATGGATACTGTATATTCCGCCTGCGCTAGCCTATGGGGAACATACTGGGCAGGGAAGGTTCCCGGCAAACAGCACTCTGATCTTTGATGTGGAACTGCTGCAGGTGGAGAGTTCACCAGGCAAATAAAATTAAGATACACACCTAATTCAAATGAAAAAGACAAAAGGGAACTATATTTATGTGCCGCTAATCATAATGCTGGCAATACATATTCAGGTATCCGTAGCTATTGGGCAGCCATTGAAAACGACCGGCTGGCAGCAGCTGGACCTGAAAAGGGACCAGATACTGGGGATCAGCGCAGATGCAGCATACACTGAACTGCTGCAAGGCCGGAGTGGGGTGCCCATAGTGGTAGCGGTGATTGATGGGGGGGTGGATACCACGCACCTGGATCTTTCCTCGGTATTGTGGCGCAACAGTGGGGAAATAGCTGGCAATGGCAAAGACGATGACCACAATGGCTATGTAGATGATGTGCATGGCTGGAACTTTATGGGTGATAAAAAAGGGAGTTTCCAGCAGGACAATTACGACGTGATCCGTCGGTTGAGGCAAAGCTACCAAAAAAAACAAGAAACATGCAAATTACAGGGATCTGTCAACAATAAGAGATGGAGCGTCCAGCGAAACCTGGAGGAAACCCAATTGACCCTGAAAGCCCTGGAAGCCATATTAGTGGATATAGGGAAAAAGAATCCAACTTTGGCGGACTTCAAGAATTACCGGTACAGTGATTATGCCCAAGAACAGCAGCTGATTAAAATCGTGGCGGCGCTAAGCCGGCAGCCCGATGTGCCTGCTTACCGGAAACATTTGCAATCCCGGTTGGAAAACTATACCAATGAGCTGAACTATGCGCTAAACATCGACTATGATCCGCGGAAAGGAAAAGCCTTCACTGCCCCATTCAATGGAAATGGGGATGTAGAGGGAAGCTGGACGGTCCATGGCAGCCATGTGGCTGGGATCATTGTGGGAAGGACAGTAGGTGTGGCCAGGGCTAACGTACAGTTGATGGTACTGAGGACCGTTCCGGCAGGAGATTACCTGGACTGGGATATGGCTAGAGCGATCCGTTACGCGGCAGATAACGGGGCAAGAGTCATCAATATCAGTGCGGGCAAGAGTGGTTCCACAGATCCAGCGCTACTGGAATCGGCGATCAGGCATGCCATGGAAAAGGACGTTCTAATTGTACATGCCAGCGGTAATCAGGGTCAGCTACTGGAAAGAGGATATTATCCTCGGGGGACCTACAAGGATGGTAAGGTGAAAGCCTGGCTGGAGGTCGGTGCTTCAGGGCCTGCAAATGACAGCAGTCTTGTGCTGAGCGCTTCTAATTATGGCAAGGAGGTAGTGGACGTACTAGCACCAGGGGTCAAAATCCGTTCCTGTTCCCCTAACAACGGGTATAGCGAACAGAGCGGGACAAGTATGGCCGCGGCGGTGGTCTCGGGGATGGCCGCAGTGCTGCGATCCTATTATCCCGGATATAGCGCGGAAAGGATACGGGAGATTATTCTGGATTCGGTGCAGCAGGTCGACCATCTGGTACTGGCCCCGAGCGGGGTGATGGTGTCGTTAACGGAGATCTGTGCATCTGGTGGCGTCGTCAACCTGTATAGGGCCCTGCAACAGGCTGAAAACCTGAAACACCAGTCACGTTAAATAACAAAGCCCGTGTAGACGGGCTTTGTTATTTAACAGATTAAAAGAATCTCTTGTATACATAGGGCTTCTGACCTGTTCCAGATGGAACATAAGTGGTACTTCCACTCGCAGCAGTGATGTAATTGAAAAGAGCAGTATCCTGAGCAAAAGATTGCGGATTTGTGCCGAAAAATTCATTATTCGATGAATCATCGGGATCAACAATTGAATACACTCCTAGCACCGCGCAGATAGCCGTGGCTGTAACCGGACAAATATTCGGGAAACTGCTTAGGAAAAAATAATTTGCTTGGTTAGTTTGGCCTCCAGGCGTTCCGTCATATACATACCATCTTCTTGTGATTATTGCCATAAATACGATCCTTTTATGCATCAAAAAGGAATCAAAAAACTTTAAGTTGCCTACTCTTTTGCAGGGTTTTGGGCTTGCCCCTTTCCGGTCTTCCAGCAGTCCGGCGCTTAAACAATCTTTTTGCTCTAACTGATAATAAATAGTGATACAAGAATATAATCACAAATCTCATCCTGTTTTCGCACTAGATCTTAATCAAATTTACAAGCTAAAAAGATATTTTGCTAGGGTCGGATGAACCGGAATACTATCGCGGTTATAAACATCAGGCTTTTGACCTATTCCTGATGGAATGTCTGTTTTAGTATCCATAGTAGCAGTTAAATAACTGCAAATTGCGGTATCTTGAGCGAAAAATTGTAGATTAGTACCGAAAAATCCATCATTTGACTGGTCGATGGGATGAGTAATTTCGTATACGACTAGGACAGCGTAGATATTATCAGCAGTAACAAGAAAATGGTTAGGGAAACTGGTGACAAAAAAATAATTGACATGATTGAATTGACCGCCTAGCATACAGTTGAATCTGTACCATCTTCTTGTTGCCTAAACATGATCCATTTAAGCATTAGACGGGATCTAAAAACCTTAGTTTTGCCTACATCTTAAGACTTTCGGCATTTCCTCACATTTTTTCCAGCAGGCCGGTAATTAATCAGTGCTAAATATGAGAAATAATTGGTGACTGGACTGCTATCATAGTTTATCACTAACTGTCTTTTTCCAAGATTCAAATCTAATTTTTATCATAAATGCCACCTTTCTAGAGTCGGGTATGCCGAAATATTATCATTGCGATATTGGACAGAAACGCTTGTATACGTAAGGCTTTTGACCTGTTCCTCCGGGAACATAAGGTGTGTTGCCAGTAGCGAAAGTGATATATGCGAAAAGAGCTGTATCTTGAATGAAAGATTGGGGATTAATACGGAAAAATTCTTCGTGTCCACTCGCCTCTTCAATAATTGAGTACACTCCCAATACGGCACAGATATCAGTAGCACTAACTGCACAAGTATTGGGAAAAGTGCTAATGAAGAAATAATTTGAATTATTCAACTGGCCACCGGTTGTACAGTTATATACATACCATCTGCGTGTTGTAACTGTCATAAAATAGGATCCTTTTTATTCATCAAAAAGGTATCAAAAAACTTTAATTGAGCCTACTTTTTTGGATTTCGGCGTTTCCATATTTATCAGGCATTTATATAAGTACAAATGCTTGAATGTTTATATTAAATCAAGGCAGTTTATTCAATTAATTTGTAGATATCCTCTTTCCCACAGGCCCACTCTTTTAATCTGCAAAGACACTCTTCTAGATTGACCTTTACTGATTAAAAGAGTTTCTTTGCAGAATTAGACAGATTGGATATGTTGTTAAAGTATATTTTACCAAAACTGTAGTCGAAACCGATTAGAGGTTTGCAGTTTTTAATAGATCAATATAAATATTGTCCTATTCGCCAATACCACAACTAGAGAAACGACTTCTTATATACATAAGGTTTTTCTCCTGTTCCAGCTGGATAGGATGATGATTGAACCATTGCTATCGCAATATAGTTCCCTAGTACTGTATCTTGTACAAAGCTTTGTGGGTTAATACCAAAATTTTTATTGTTCGAAGGATTGCAAGGATCGTTGATCTCGTAGATCCCCCAGATAGAACAGATATTATTTCCAGTAATATCACAGGAGGGGAAAAAGTCAACGAAAAAATAATTTGCTTGATTCAGTTGGCCGCCAGGAGTTCCATTGTATGCGTACCATCTTCTTGTAATGGACATATGATGTGATCCTTTTATGCATCAAAAAGACATCAAAAAACTTTAATTTAGCCTACTTTTTAAAGGGGTTTCGGCATATCCCTATTCGTTATTCCATCAAATTATTCAATTTTAATCTTAATTTGTAGCAATTGACATATGATTATTTATAACCCAGGATAAGTGTAGAGATATTTTTTCACCCCAATGCCAACTGGCTGGGCGAGACTAGTCGCTTTAGCAGTGGCAATATATCTTACTAAATTAAGACTAAAAGGAACAGGGTTCAGGCCATAACGTTGGGGGTCAGTTCTTGCATAAATAGCGCAAATATTTGGCGAGCCTTCCAGGCAAGTGGGCTTAAGTTCGGTTGGTAAATAACTTCCTGCACTTAATTCACTTCCAGGGGCTCCAACATAAGAGTACCATAATCTTGACATATGACATTGATTCTTTTATTTATCAAAAAGATATCAAAAAACTTTAAGGTTTAGCCTACTCTATTTCGGGTTTTGGGCATACCCCTTACTTAGGTTTAGGCGGGAACTGGTAAGAAGTATACATATTTTTTACTTCCAATAGGAGTCATCGGTTGTGGTAACCCTGTTGCTCTGCCTGCAGCTATATAGGTAATTAAATTTGGAGAGAAAGCACCTGGGCTTAGCGCACCAATATTACGACTATAGACAGCGCAGACTATTCTCCCATTGATACAAGTAGGTGAAACATTTGATAAGGTATAGCTTGCTGGTGCAAGAACATTTCCCGTTCCAAGATAGGAAAACCAGGCTCTGGACATAGGCTTTGAACTGTTTATACATCAAAACAGTTTAAAAACTTTAAAGATATTTGCCTACTATTTTCCGGGTATTCAGCTTCTCCCGTATTATTTGTAATAATTCAGTTGTTGTTGCTCATTTATGCAGGCCTCATATATACATACTTGAACGAATTGAGGGGTAGGCGTGGTTCAGGTATCCCATTGGTTAAACCATTTGCAATGTATCTGCGCATATTTTCAGATAATACACCGGGAAAGTCTAATCCTATGTTTTCTACATAAATAGCACACACAGTGAAACCATCTCTGCAAGCGGGTAAATCAGTTGTCAGGAGATAATTCTCGGGAAGGATAACCGATCCCAGTCCTGTATAAGCAAACCAGTTTTTAGCCATAATGTCGTCTACTTTTTAAATCAAAAAGTAATTAAAACTTTAGTTGAGCTTACTCTTTTATGGGTTTTCAGCTTCTCCCATCTTATTAATATTGTTTTTTTGCTTTCGATTCTGACATTCTAACTTCGAGTGGTACAGGAGGGGCAGTGGAATAAGGTTGGCCTTTTCCCGTTTTGTAAGCGCGGACGAGGTAATATAATAATCCCGGTGTACCATCGATATCAGGTCTTTTTTGTGGATCATTAGGTAATTCATCTGCAAATATTGCACAGAGGTAAGGGCCGTTTTCTGTTTCTGGGGCTTTGTCTACTAAAGTATAACTATCAGGATCGCAGACATCCAGTTCATCATCAATAAATTGATACCAAGGCATATTTAATTTTGTTACAATCTAACCTACTCTTTTATGGGTTTTCGGTATACCCCGTTTGATTATTTTAGTAAGTCCTTTCCTGCGGTCCATACCTCGGCATGTTTCTTATGTTTTGGATTTTCCACTGGTTTTAAACTGGTATTATGTGCATGAAGAATGGAAGTAAAGCCTGCCAGATAATCTATTGCAAAAGTTTTTCCTCCCGAGTTCCAGACAAAATCATAATCTTCGCCAACCTGCAAATCCAGGAATTTGTGGTTTTCCCATAAAGATTTGGGATAGGCCATTGTTGCTCCGCATAACCAGGGCTTTTCAGTATCAGTGTCTTCATATCTCCAGCGTCGGTTCACAGTTGGTGAATAAAAATCTACTGTGTTTAATCCTGTTATGTCTGCTCCCGAATTAAGCTGTGCATCTACCTGGCGGCTGATCCAATCTTTTGCATACCAATCATCATCGTCCCAGTGGATAATGATTTCTCCCTGCGCTTTTTCGCAGGCAATATTTCTTTTTGTTCCGATAGTACCTAGCCTTTCGGGATAGTAGAAATAGCGGATTTTAGGATCTGCAGGAATTAACGCTTCACAGGATTGATTTCCGTCATCTATAATAACCATTTCTGCATTGGGGTAATCTTGTTCCAGGAAGTATTTAATTGCAAGCGGCAAGAACTTTTGCCGGTTGGCCGTGGGGGTAATACAGGTTACTAATGGCTGGTCCATAAATATTCATTTTTTTAATTATCACTAAAATAAAAGTAGAGAAAATTGACTTGGAGAAACAGGGTCATTTGACGCAAAAGGTTATGGACTGTTAATCCATTTTCCTTTTCTACGTAACTTGATTACATAATATTTGCTAAGTAATAATTAAATAATCAATGGATAATCCAGTAGAAATAGACATCATTATTTTGAGCTATGCACAAAATGATCATTTAAGAACGACCACAATAAATGCGGTGAATTCATTAATGGATTCTGAAGATCCGGCATTTATTCGTTTCAATGTCGTTGTAGTAGAATCACAGAAAGACTTACGACCTTATCAATATGAATTTACCACGACTTTGTATCCCGATGAAGATTTTGGCTATCATAAGTTCATGAATATTGGGATTAATCACACTACTGCTAATTTTATATGCATCTGCAACAATGACCTTATTTTTCACAAGAATTGGGCAACAGAAATTCTAAAACCGTTTTTAATGTATGCAGACATTTGGAGTGCCTCACCAGCATGTTCTTATCTGCATCCAAAAAATGGGTATGAATTAAATAGTGGCTACCGTTTAGGCAATGGAATTAGAGCTGAACTGTCTGGCTGGTGTATTTTTTTTAGAAGAGAATTGTTAAAGATCACGGGGCAGCTAGATCCTAATCTGGAGTTTTGGTGTGCAGATAATGATTACGCAAATACGCTGTGGATTTTAAATCTTAAACACCTGCTGGTAACATCTTCTATTGTGGATCATCTGGAAAATCTGACTTTAAAAAATCAGGTTCCTGAAGTACAGGAACGCTTAACAATAGGGGCATGTGATTATTTCACCAAAAAGTGGAATGTAAAGATGGGAGAGGGCTGGACTGAGCTATAGCTCAGTCCTGTAAGAGATTTCTAACTTTTGCGGTATATTCTTCGTTTAATGGCTGGCTTTTATTAATGAACATTTCAAAGTGATCATATGGCCAGGTATTAGATCCATGATAGGTATATATATAGAGAAATGGCGACTCTTCAATCATGGCCAGCATTTTTCTTTTGTGTAAGAATGGAACTACATGAGAGTCTTCCGCTTTATTCAAATCGCCGTATTGGTTTTGAAGGAGCATCTCTTTTCTGCATAGTAGGGTCCCATCCCAGTGATAAGGAAAAGATAAGTAAGCTCGATGTGTTGTAAAATCATAAAGGAATATGCGTTGCAGGATACTGGCCTGGAAGCCTGGCCCAACAGTATGGAGGCTATTGAACTGGAAAGATAATCTGCTGGAATGGTGCCAGTCATCATCGTCCCAAATGCAAATATAATCACCATGACATTTGTAAAGGGAATGGTTTCTGGCCCTGCCTAAAGTTTCTGCAGGATCTCTTTCGATAGGCAGAATATTTACTGTTTCATATTGCTTGATCAGTGCCCTGGTCTGCACGTCATCCCTTGGGTAGGAGATAACCAGCTCTTTATTAATGTAATTTTGTGATTCGAAACACGCAATTGCATTTTGCAGCAATAAAGGTCTGTTATTAGTAATGCAGATACAGGAGATTAGAGGATTGGATGGTTTCATAAAGTGTCCCTTAAATAAACATATTTTTTTGCATGAGATGGCTTGGCTGGTTGAAGCTGCCCCGTGGCCATCGCATCCTTAATATATTTTTGTAAGTTCAATGAGAGTGGATGTGTGAGTTTAGGTCCATCATCATTAACATAGATACAGCATATTGTATTGCCACATAAACAGTCGTGTTTTGGTATATGGTAATAATTTTCAGCGGAAAGAGGATCGCTACCCATAAATAAATACCAGGCTTTAGGCATAGGTTCAGGATTTAAAATTTATCGAAGTTAAATCTATCTCCTTTGATTCGATAGGGACAAATGACCCATATACGAATCCGGGACAGATGTCCCAATGTTTTATGGCAATAACAATCGCTTTCTTTTCTTGTTAACTTGTGCTAAACTAAATAACGCTCAAAAAATTACCTATAAGTCTTATGAAATTAATAGAGAAAATCGACAGGCATGAAGTATTGCGCAGGTGGGCAATAGGGGAGGTATATTCTAAATTTTTTAATCCACTGTATGAATCCAATAGGGAAGAAGCATTGGCAATGCTATTATCCGGGAGCCATTACCTGGAAAAGGAAGGTATCGATACGGTATTAGAATTGAAATTAGACCTGGTAGATTCAATTTCTTTATATATCAATTGGTACAGGGCAGTGCTGGAATTGAATAAATCAGATCTGGATCTGGTGTATACCCTGCAGTTGCCACAATGGGAGCGAAATACAGATGGTTCTTACCTGATCGCTGATGCAGCGAAAAATCTCCATCAAGTACCTTATCTGGATGCAAGGGTAACAGGTATACATAGGGCTTTGAAGAATAAGGAGGTTAAAATGGAAGGTATTACCTTACTGGCTGTTGATAAAGTAGGCCCGTACGTCGCAGTAGAAGGGACAGGTAGGTTAACCAGTATCTATATGGCACAAAATTTGGAAAATTTAAATTTGCTCGATAACAATCAGGTGGAGGTTACACTAGGGATTTATTGATGGTCAACGTTAACAAATTCAATTACGGAAGGTGTAACAAACATCGGTATCATCAAATTAAGTTATGCTCAGAATGCAGAACTAAAAAGGATTACAGAATAATGTATCTGTACTTTATCAGCGTCCGAAGGTCGTATAAAAATCAGTTTTCTTGTTATCGTAGCGGAATCTGAGAAAAGTATCGCCGGCTTTCAATAGGAAGGAACAAGAACAATTTATCCTCATGAAGAGTTTTTCTGTAACAGGTGTATAAATATATTTAATTTGTTATTCATAGTGAGTTACAAATTATAATACCTACATTTGGACTTTAATTATAATAAAAATACAATGCAAGAAGGAGTAGTAAAATTTTTTAATGAAACTAAAGGTTTCGGATTTATCGTACCATCTAATGGTGACAGTGAAATCTTCGTTCATTCAACAGGTCTAATGGCTAACATTCGTGAAAACGATAAAGTTACTTATGATGTTGAAGAAGGCCGTAAAGGTCTTAATGCAGTTAATGTTCAGATAGCTTAATTTACCGCATTATAAATAAAAGAACCGGTTGGATAGTATCCAAACCGGTTCTTTTTATTTCTGGACATTCCCAATTGTCCCAATCTTCTTTCCTAATTGGTATAGCTGCATCCAAAAGTTATCTTAGTTTTTTGATCTATGAGCTATGAAAAAGATAAAACTAATCAGTGCAGCTTTTGGGAAAAACCAAAAAGAATTAAATATCGCTACCCCTTTATCAAATGAAAAGTATACTTGTGATGTAGTTTTATACAATGACAAGAATACACCTTCCAGAATTAACAGTCTACATCCCCGGCTGAAGGGAAAGATTCCTAAAATGCTAGAGTGGATGGACAGTCCTGAATATGATTATTATATCTGGGTTGATGCTACTTTTACAATCTACGAGGGTTTTTTAGAAAATATTATGCGGTTTGCTGAAGAAGATTTTGATTTATTTCTATTTGCCCATACCAAAAGGCAGTCTATCCAAGCCGAAATTAATCATTTAAATAAAAAACTTAATGCAGGGAATCAATACCTGATTGATCGATATGACGGCGAACGAATGGACCATCAGGTCAAATTATATCTTGGTGACAAAGAATTTGTAGATAATCAATTTTTTTTTGGTGGCTGTTTTATGTATTCGAAACGATTAGTTGCAAACTATAACTATAATTTAATGACTGATTGGTTTTTGCATAATGCAATGTATTCGATAATGGATCAATTAAGCTTGCCTTATCTTTTACACAAACATCAAACTAAGTACAAAGTATATCCTCATGTATTGATGCGGAATAAGTTTTTAGTGCATGATTTTAGTGTGTTTTATTGATCGTGTTTTATTTGTGTTGCTTTTGTCCCAAAATGAACAAGCCTGTGTTTATGGTTCTGCCTATGCTTATATTAGATAGGAACGTAAATCATGAACTGATCGAATGACTGAATTAAATGCTGTAAAAATAGAAACTCCCAGGTTATATTTAAAACCTTTGTCTTTTAACCAACTCATTTTGTATAAAGACCATAATATGTCACTGGCTAATGAATTGGCCGTAGTACCTAAATATGATAAGGTGGTGAAAGAATTTGTGGATATCATTGAAAGCTGTAATATACCCTATGTACAGTTTAATCCGGATCGTATTTTATTTGGAACGCTTTGGGTTCTTATTCATAAGATAGATGAAGCTATTATTGGGGATATTAGTTTTAAAGGTGGTCCAAGTAGTCATGGTCTGGTTGAGGTAGGTTATGGTGTCGCTGAGAGCTATCGAAAAATGGGATATATGTCGGAAGCACTTCAGGCATTTACACAATGGGCATTTGAACAGCCAGATGTGAAAATTATCCTAGCTGAAACAGATAAAACAAACATCGCTTCACAAAAAACACTCATTAAAAGTATGTTTCAGCCTTTTGCGGAAACGGATTTAAATTATTGGTGGCGATTAGACAAAGAGGTTAACTAACGTTAACTGTCGCTGATTAATTCACAGCTAGTACCAGCTATTTTTTGTGTTTAATATTTTATAGATATGGGACTGTTGACCCGTTTTAGATTCTTCAATTTCTTTTAAATTGAAGACGGGGATTGGGTGTGATCACTGCTAAAAATTATACTATGACTGAAAGGCGATGGCAACCAGCTAAAATAGAATTTAGGGTATTAAACAATAAGTTTATTATCGTGATTCCTTGCTATAATGCGGAGTCTACAATAGAAATTGCTGTCTTAACTGTGTTAAAACAAGACTTTGAAGATCTTGGAATTATTATTAGAAATGACTTATCAACAGATAAAACGTCATCGATTGTTCGTAAAATATTTGGGGTCACTGATCCTGGTAATTTTTATATTAAGAGTGCCGGCAGAGATGTAATCTATATTGAGAATACTAAAAAATTATATGGAGGGGGAAATACATATGAGAGTGTTGTTGATTTTTCTAATGATCCGTATTCGATTATTGGTGTAGTTGATGGTGATGATTTTTTAGTGGCTGTTAATGCAGTCTCAATTATTTATGAAGAGTACCAAACTAATCCCGATAAATGGTTGATCTGGTCACAACATGTATCCCGTGTGCAATTAAAAAAGAATTTTGCAGGTTTTTCTTTCCCGCTGCCCCCTGATGACTATATCTATAAATCACGTCGGTACTGGGCAGTGTCTCACTTCAGAACTTGTCTTTCTGGTCTTTTCCGTCTTATTGATCCTGCAGATCTGTCTGATCCATATAACCAGGATTCGTATGCCAGGATATGCGGTGATGCCGCAATATTATATCCGATTATTGAATTGTGCGGCAATAAACATAGTCTGTTTGTAAACAAGTCTCTATACTATTATAATGATGGGATACCTACAAATGATGCTGAATTGTATAAGTCTGATTTACAGTTTTATAAAGGGTATTTTGAGAGCAAACAAATTTATTCGCCGTTAGCAGATGATTATAAATTTTATTAAAACTATTTCAATGACAATCAAATTTTTCGCTGATTATGACACTCCGCAAGGATTGCTAAAAAGATTTAAGGCAAATTATGCTATTACCGACACCTCTTTAAATTTTACCATAGGTGAGGAATATGATTATGCGGTAGTTTTTAATCATACAGATGACATTATTAATCCAGGCGCTAAGATAATCACCATTATTCAAAAACCGTCCTGGAACAAAACCCATGTGCCATCAGACTTTTTAGAGGGCAGCGATTATTTATTTGTACATGACAGAGCGCTGTTTGAAAAAACTTATGAGTTAAAATTAGGTGGAGAAGTTATAGAAAGTCCAACACTGATATTCTACCACGATAGGGTAGATAGGACTTTTTATCATTATGCAACCAGTACTAAAAAGGATAAGAAGTTATCCATTGTAATTTCAAACTTGAACAAAAGTGAGGGCATATATAAAAAAAGGTTAGCATTGATGAACAAGATTTTAGCTTCTGATCTTGATATAGATATTTACGGAAGAAGATTGTCAATTGATGATCGCCGCTTTAAGGGGCCATTGGATTATAAGTTTATGGGTTTATTACCCTATGAATACGCTATAGCTATAGAAAATTCGGTAGAGAAGAACTACATCACTGAGAAGTTTGTAGATTGTGTTTTATGTAATACGATTCCCATTTATTATGGTGCGCCTAATATATCCGACGTCTATGATCAGCGCTTTATACGTCAGATAGATGTTGACAGTGCTACGATAATCGAAGATATCAAAACTATAATTGCAGAACCGGCGCATCATTCAGCTGTAAACAAAGCAATCTACTTTAAACAGTTTAATCTTTATACAAAATTGAAGGATGTAATTTTAAATGAAGTCTTTAGTTAATTATTTGGATTAAAAGCTTTGGCTGTTTACTCTATTGCTAAAACAGTTTAACAGTAAATCGTTGTTGTATAGTGTGTTGTGTGTCTTTTTTGATTGTTTTAATCTATCTATCTTCGCACAACCAAATATAAACAAATGAATAAAATCCTATTATTTTACCTGCTATTTCAGGTAGATTTCTGTTTCGCACAAACATATTTTTCCTCTTTACCAGTGTGGACTCAAAAAACAACTAGTCTAACTGATTGGTTAGTCGTAAATGCAGGAATAAAGGCAGAAGTGTACCGTAGTGAAGATTATAAAGAAATAATTCTTGATAATGGTTTACTCAGACGTACTTTTCGCCTGCAGCCAAATATAGCTTGTATAGATTTTACTAATCTGTCCAGTGGAGAACAGTTGCTAAGAGCAATTAGTCCTGAAGCTAAACTTACGATTAGTGGTAAGAATTACAAAGTAGGGGGATTGTACGGACAAGCGGAAAAGGCTTATTTGAAAAGTGAGTGGATTGACCTATTGACGGCTAACAGTCTTGATTTTAAGTTTAAGGCTTATTCTGTTACTGCCATTAAACCTTACGTCCCCTGGAAGATGACGAATAGATGGGCACTAAATAAGCGGATGCCTTCGGGTAAAACGCTCACATTTATTTTTGAGTGCAGTCAGCCAGTGATGAAGGGAGTCGTTGTAAAAGTAAATTACGAATTATATGACGGTATACCGTTACTATGCAAATCGTTAACTGTAGAGAATAATGGTCTTAAAAAAATAACCTTGGATCGGGTGGTTAATGAAGTAGTGGCAATAGTGGAAGAAGAATCTTCGGTAGTGGGTACTGCAGTGTCAATGAAAAAACCGCATGGACTCCATATCGAGAGTAATTATTCATTTAACAATGCGACAAACGCTCATCTAAGTGACCAGTCTACGCACTGGAAAACGGATACAAGTTATTCTTCACAAGTTAATTATTCTTTAAATACACCTTGTTTATTAGAGGTTTATCCGCCTATAGGTCCTGGTGTTGAACTACAGCCTGGTCAGGTTTTCAATTCAATACGAACGAATGAATTGCTATTGGATAGTTATGATAAAGAACGGAATGGGCTTGCACAGCGTTCAATGTATAAAACAGTAGCTCCCTGGGTGACAGAAAATCCAATATTTATGCACCTGATCAGTATAGATCCAACTACCGTGAAAAATGCGGTTGATCAATGTGCTGAAACAGGATACGAAGGAATTATTCTAAGTTTCGGTAGCGGACTGGATATGGAGAACATCTCTGATCAAAATATTAGTAAAATAAAAGAGTTGGTAGATTATGCTCACAGTAAGCAAATCCTATTAGGCTGTTATTCTTTGTTTTCCAGCAGGAAGATCAATGATGCGGAAGATGTAATAGACCCAAAAACTGGTCTGCCCAATGCACATGCAATGTATGGGAGTGCACCATGTTTGGCTAGTAAATGGGGCATAGCATATATTGAAAAGTTGAAGCTTTTCTTGCAAAAGACGAACATGGATATATTTGAACATGACGGGCCTTATGCTGGTGATCTTTGTGCTTCTACAAAACATCCCGGACATAAAGGAGTAGGGGACTCTCAATGGGCCCAGATGGAATTGCAGAAAGAGCTTTACCATTGGTGCAGCTCGAATGGCATTTACGTAAATGCGCCGGACTGGTATATCTTTGATGGAGCTAATAAAATGCCACTAGGATACCGGGAAAGCAATTTTTCTTTATCGAGGGAACAACAGGTTGTTTTAAATCGACAGAATATCTATGATGCTACCTGGGAAAAAATGCCAGCTATGGGCTGGGGATTTGTACCCTTGACAGAATATCAGGGTGGTGGTACTGCTGCTACTATAGAACCACTTTCTGCACATCTAAAAGTTTATGAGCAATTAATGATGCAATATTATGGTGCTGGTATACAAGCTTGTTACCGTGGCCCTAGATTGTATGATACGGAAGAAACCAAAAAAAAGGTAATTCAAGTAATTAGCTGGTACAAAAAGTACCGGAGAATACTTAATTCTCCGATTATCCATCTCCGCAGGCCGGATGGACGGGACTGGGACGGCATATTGCATGTGGACCCGACGGGGAAAGAAAAAGGGTTGGTCATGTTATATAATCCGCTAAGAGAAGCAATTACCCGCGCTATCAAACTTCCATTATATTACACGGGGTTAGAAAAAAAAGCAAGTGTAAGGGAAATGAACTTACCGCCTAAGAGCTACAAAGTGGATAAGGATGGTAATGTATTAATTGAGGTCAGTATTCCGGCAAATGGCCATACCTGGTTAGTTATTGAATAATTGGGACACTTGTCTCTGTGTAACTGATCATCAATTTTTAAATTAAATGGTCCGTAATATTGCGGACCATTTAATTTATCAAACTATGGTAGTTATCACATTAAAGGGTGGATTAGGTAATCAATTATTCCAATATGCTTTTGGAAGAAGGATTGCCATAGAACGAAATGAGCAACTTTATTTTAATATCAGACCGCTGATTTCAAATAGAAATAAAGCAACGCCCAGAGATTTTAAATTAGAAGGATTTCCAGGTACAAAAATTGCAGGTGAAGAAGAAGTTGCAACTTTTAATGACCTTTATTATGGTACACATGAAGCAATCATCATTTCGGATGAAAATACGGCTAAAGAAAACATATCATCGACCATTAATAATCCGAAAGTTAAAGCCATTTTATTAGATGGTTATTTTCAGGATGAGTTTTATTTTGAGACTTGTAAAGAATTGATCAGGGATGAAATAAGGTCTTTTTTAGATCAATATTATATGAAGGCAACATTACCAGCTAATGTTGTGCCTGCTAATCAGGAAACTGTATGTATACATTTAAGACGCACTGATTATCTGGAACCCGAGAAAATGCTGGTGCATGGCATATGTGATCTTGATTATTATGAAAAAGCATTGGACATTATATACTCAAAATTATCCGACCCCCATTTTTATTTGTTTAGTGATGATCCGCAAGAAGCAGAGCAGTTATTTGATAATATATTAGCTAACAAGACAAATGTTTCTGCAATAATGGATAAGTCCCCCTCAAAAGATAACGATCTTATAGAACTTGCGCTGATGACCAGATGTAAAAACTTTATTTTGGCCAATAGCAGCTTTAGCTGGTGGGGATCCTATTTGTCAGATGCAGATCCAAAATTGGTTGTCGCTCCAACGAGCTGGTTATTAAGTGAAGAACTTAGTAGCAGAAGTGTAGATATTGCTTTACAGTCGTGGATAAGAATATAAGTTTAAATCTATTATTTAACGATGTGATGAGGCGATGAAGAAGGGGTTAGAGGAATGATACGGTTCCGGCGCTGTGCCAATTTTATATAAGTATTTACAGCCATCTGCTACAATTGCTAATGCAATCAATATAAAAATGATCTTTAAGAGCGCTCTCATAATTCTATTTTGGATCTAATTTAGTTGGTTAGATCAGGGAACATGTGGGTCATTTGAACCATAAATGAATAATTGTAAGGAGTTTTGTTTGTTTAATTATTCGGATTTATTTTTTATATAATAAATCAGCAATTGCCTTAGGAGATTTTTAGGTTTTGATATACTATATAAATGACGACCTCGGATTACATTCTCTTTTAGCTGAAATTTGATTGAGAAGTGGGCCGGTATATAATTTTAAAATACTAATGCCTCAAAAAGAGCCTTTAACCACATCAATAAGTAGCAGCATAGCTGATAAAGAAGGTAATTCATTAATAGATAACCAAAATTATTTAATTCCTGATTTGTGTACGTCTTTCTATAAAGAATGGACGTCGTTGTTTTATGTCGAAGAAATGAAATTAGATGTTTCACCAGCGCATCCTTTTACACTTACGTTGGACTTTAAATATCCAAAATTTGTAGATCTGGAGGATGATCTTAATATAGCTCGTGTATTTTTAGGCATTAAGGACCAGCAAAAGGAATATAAAGAGAGTATTGTGATGGGAGTTTATAAGGGTAGAATATTTATTAAAGACATATTTGATGTAATTAATCTTCCTAAAAATAATCTAGTAGAAGGAGTAAAGATAGTCTTATTAGTATGTCCCAATAAGCTCGATAAGAAATGTTCCACAACATTAAAAGTTTTGGATCAGTCAGGTTTTGAGCTTACATCCATTAAAACAAACAAATTTTGGTCCACTGATTGGAATGGTGGTATTTCAACGGGTGCCCATTTTAAGTCTTTACGTATTGAAGGTATACAACTTCAAAGATAGTTTTTAGTGCCTATGTTTACCAGGGAATCAGCTTAGGCTGATTCCCTTTTTTTGTCTCATATGTCCTGTTTATTACCAATTTATAGTATCTAAATTATCACACAAAGCATACGATAATTAACTATACTATTTGGTATATCTAATATTTAAAGACAATAGAACAGAAATGGAAAAAACTAAATCTTTTTTAGCACAGGTGATCTTCGACATAGAAAACTCTAAATGGAATGCGATAAAAGAAAGGCCGGAAGCTGAAACTTATGAACTCTCTGCTGATGCATCATTAAGAGCTAATTTATCCGGTGGCATTGGAACTTATCTGGTAAGAGCAATGCTACATAAATTAGGTGTGAATGAGCACCAAGTTTTTAAGTGGAGACTGGAAAATAAATATATGCAATATCAAGTCTTCCATCATTATATCCCGCGTGCAGTGGCAATAACCTACAGTTTATCTGAACTTTTAGATGAAGATGATGGGGTTATCAAAATTAAAAGGCTGTGTGAAAATGGTTTTTTTATTAAGTCTGCACTTGGAGATAACTCCGGAAGAAATAATCAATTTGATCGCACAGCCGATCTGGATGAGATTATAGATTCACATCAGGCAGCTTATAATGACCAGGAAAAATGGATCATCCAGGAAAAATTAGATCTAAATGAAGAGTTTAGGATCCATACCTTCGGTAAAGAGCTAATACCTGGCTTATCTTTTAGAATAAATGGATCTAGTTCTGATGGCATCGAAGCACAAGAATTCGTTAAGCTAATTTTAGAAAAATTGCCTGATGGCATTCTTCATGGGACCTTGATAGGATGGGATATTGGAATAACCGATACTGATCAGTTTTTTGTAATTGAAGCAAACTTTACTGGTTTTTATCCAGCATACAATCGGGGATTTCAAACCAGTATTTATTTCCAGGATGGCATATACGGTGCAATAGTTTGTGCTTGTTTAAATAACTATTTTAAACAGAGGTATAAGATCTCAATTGGTTCTATAGAAAATAATTTATTAGCTAATTACCAATTTTACCGCGATTTTTTATTTTATTCATCGGTGTTTACTCCTGAACACGCAGCTATCTTAATGAATAAAACTAAAATTGGTAATCAACCTGCTCTGCTTTATTTGGGTGAAAATGCAAATACGCTCTATGTAACCTTAGTAAGGTATTTCCAACTGATAAATTTAGCGCCAATATTTTACTTAATCGTTGATGAAGGCTCGGCACCTACTTTTATTGAATTGTTAGCCGGTAACGAGTTTATCCAGGTTATGGTTATGCAAACTATGGTTACTGAAGATCAATATTTATTAACAGATGGGCTCAGCTACGAAGAAAGGAAAAAGATGTATTGTGATCAGGCGATCCGCATGATCGGAAAAAAAACAGTTATCATACTTTGATGAATAGGTGAACTAAATAGGTTGTTTCCGGGAGTTTTGGCGCCACTGGTTTCATATGTATTGATTATATTCATTGACCACATAATACTTAGTTATGATTCAATTTATAGAATCGTTTATTTCCGAAAAAGGAGAAATATCCTTTGTTGATCATGGTGGATGGGAATCAAGAAGTGAATCCACGATCTCACTTTTTAAACAGGCGTTTGGTCAGATCAGCGATAAAACGAAGTTTAAACGTAAACACTTTTATATTCATACTGGTGATGTGTCTGCTGTGATAAATAATGAATTAACTTTTGGCTATACAATCTCACCCGGAGTGGTTGCTTGCCCTGATTTTAGTTTTGAAAAGTGGGTGGAATGCGGAATAAATAACTATGAAGACGCTACGAAAAAAATTGTTGATAGCAGTAATAATGACTATTCCGTCAATCGGCTTTTTTGGATTGGAAACGTAACTACGCAACCTTTACGAAGAAAGTTACTGGAGCTAGGTAATGCAAACAGAAATAAAATGGAAATTATATCTATGGGATGGACAAGGTTGCAGCCCAAAGGAAGTATGCACAGGTACAGTAATTACACCACGCTGGAGGGACATACAAGGTATAAATATCTAATTGATACAGGCGGTGAAGGGTTCAGCGCCAGAGTTAAATATTTACTCCATACGAACAGGCCTTTGTTTTTAGTGGATAGGGATGAGAATAAAAAAGAATATTTTTACAATTCTCTTGTCCCATTTAAGCATTTTATACCAGTAAAGGAAAATCTAAGCAACTTGTTGAGCCAATTAGATTGGGCAGAAAACAATTATACTGAAGCGATCCGTATTGCTGGAAATGCAAGGCAATTTGCACTTGAGCATTTAAATAAAAGGAATGTGATACATTATTTAGCAAATGCAATTCAATGGAATTGCTGCAAATAAATACAAAATTCGTAGCGGTGTGGTCTCTGCTATTTAGTGCGAAAAATAATTATAAAAATATTTTTTCTTGCTAAATCGTTATAAAGTAAATTAAATCAAACATCTTGAAAACATCAAAAAAAAGTTAACAAATATTTTTGGTTTTTAAATAATAGTTCTTACATTTGAATCACCAATAGCGCACATAACTAGGTAGTTATGATTATGTTGGGTTGTAAAAATGAAATTATTAAGACGAGAAAGTGTCTGCTTTCTTAACTTATCTAGAGTCTATAATTTACCTGAAACAGAGGAAAGGCACAGCTGATTTGATTGATTAATTCAGTTGTGCTGATCTCTTTAAAAAACAAAAATCGATATTTAGAACGACCAATTTTTTGCGAAAACTGCAAATTGATTTTAATGAAGCAAGTCTTTGGATTTCTTTAATGCTGATGCGATTACCTGGTCCATATTATAATATTTATATTCCCCTAGTCGGCCACCAAATATTAACTTTTCATCTTGGCTGTTCAGTTTTTTATATTTATTGTACAATTTATTATTGTATGCATCGTTGATCGGATAGAACGCATCCATTCCCCTGGTCCAGCTTCTGGGATATTCTTTGGTAACCACCGTTTGCGGCTGTTTACCGAACTCAAAATGTTTGTGCTCTATAATTCTTGTGTAAGGCACGTTAATGTCTGTATAATTCACTACAGCCACTCCTTGATAATCTTTGCTGTTTACTAGCTGGTGTTCAAAATTCAAACTACGGTATTCCAGGCAACCATAACAATAATCGTAATACTCATCGATCTTTCCCGTATATACAATTTTACTTGTTTGATTGGCCCATTCCTTACGGCTAGTTAAAAAATCAATAGTTGTTTTCACCTCAATTCCGTCAAGTAGTTTGTTAATCAGTATGTTATAGCCGCCAATTGGAATTCCCTGATAAGGATCATCAAAATAATTGTTATTGTAAGTATAGTTAATTACAAGTCTTTTAAAAATAGAAGCTGGAAGATCGGTCGCTTTTTTACCCCATTGTTTTTCAGTATACCCTTTAATCAGCTTGTTGTAAATGTCTAGACCGACGGTATATATGGCTTGTTCTTCGAAATTCTTTGGAGCTGTTATACCCGACTGCAATACTTGCTGATGGATTTGCGCTGCAGCTGCTAATGGAGTTTTGGTTTGCCATAACTGGTAAAAGGTATGCATATTGAAGGGTAGGCTAAACAGACTGTCGTGATAATTTGCCAGAGGCATATACCTAAAATGATTAAAATCAGCATAAGAGTTAACGTAATCCCATATTCTTTTGTCTTTGGTATGGAAAATATGAGGTCCATATAAATGAACATTGATGCCTTCAATTTGCTGGCAAAATACATTTCCGCCTATATGTGCACGTTTCTCAAGTACGATACACCTCTTTCCGGCGTTGGTCATTTCTCTAGCGAAAACAGCACCGAATAATCCTGAACCTACAATGACGAAATCATAATCCATGATGGTCTTCTCTGTAAATATGTTTGATGTCTTGAAAGTTGACTTTCCAATCATACTTCTTTTCTAAGGCACGCCATTCATGGTCTGGATTTTTACCTATTTTTGTTAAATTCTCATACATTTTACTTCCAGCCTTGCGTACACCTTCATGTACAGCTATGACCAGGTCGTATACGATGAATTGATATTCTTTTGATCCTAATAACCTATACCATGCGGCTTCTAATCCCCAGCCAGAATAACTTTCTGTAAATGATGGTAGACATTTTTTCAGCGCATCTTGAGAGAAAAGAGGACACATGATCTCTACCATACTGACATATCTATATGCCGTATTTGGATTATTTTGGGTAATTGGCCAAACTACGTTTTTTGGGAATAAGGAAGGCTGACACACAGAAACCTGGCTTACTTTGGCAAACGAAAATAATTTATTGATATTCTTGGTGCTTAATCTGATGTCATCGTCAGGAAAGAAAAAGAATTCGTAATTGGAAAGTAACTTTTGGTTCTCTTGGAAAACCTGATGGATCAAAGGATATTTGAATCCTTTAGTGAGTATAAAATAATCGGCTATTTTTTTGAAATTTTCGTATCCATCCGCGTCATAATAGACAAACATGATATCATAGCTGCGGTCGCCAGAAGCCCATTCACTGCAAATCTCTAATGCGTTTTTCCCCACAGGAGATATTAATAAGTTTTTTCTGCTCATGCTTCGAAAATTGTCTTTAGCTGCTTTGTAGAACTGTACAATGCGTTTGTCTTAAAGATAAGTATACTATGATGGACGTTTTGCGTCAATAGAGACAATGTCACTTACCGGCAAAATAGTTAGGCATGCTGATGGGAATATAATCAATCCGCTTATCTTATATTATTATCTAATTCTGCCCAGAATAGTTTGCAAAATCATTTGATATTTCATAATTAATTTCTACATTTGAATCAACAACAATGCAGTAGGATAGATAGTTATCCAGATGTTGGTTTGAAAAATTGAAATTATTAAGACGAGAAAGTGTCTGCTTTCTTAACTTATCTAGAGTCTATAATTTACCTGAAATATAGATAAAGCCCAACTGGTTAATCTAGTTGGGCTTTTCTCTTTAAAATATTCAACACTTACTCTTTCTTATTTACTGGTCGGGGGAGGACCGGGACTGGTTCGTATCATGATCGCTAAGCGGTTTGTGCTGGCTTTTAAAGTGGCCTCAAAGTATTCCCTGTTCCTATACCCATCCTCTACCTATCTTCTACCATTCCTTTACCCCTTGTTTACCCCCGGGGGTAAATGAACGGTAAGATAGGGGCTTAAAAAAGGTTATGCTAAATGGACGGCAAACAACCTAATATAGCACTCGATTCAGAGGGCTTACACTACCAGGGACGATCATGGTCATAATAGCAGTCAAAGAAAATAGAGGTGAGATACATCCTTAGCATAAGGATAAGAAAAGTTTGAATCGTAAAGATAAATATATTTAATTTAATATTTGTAATGCTGGAATATTTCTTTTACTTTTGAATATATGCGTTTAATAAAATTTATCCCAGGGGATGAATAATTTGATTTTTGCTTTATTCATCCTTTTTATGGTATTACACTTGTAATATTAGAGATTTTTGATTTTGGGCTTTAATTACTTTTTCGTCACCTGAAATTGTCTAATTAAAAACTTTTAAAAAATCAAAAAATGGCAAAAGTCAAAAGTGGGATAGGTCTCGGCCTATCCGGCACCCTGGGCGGTGTAACATTCTGTCAGCAACCCGATGGTTCAACTACTGCAAGGGACAAGGCAAAAAAAAGTGATAAACCAAGAACAGTAGGGCAGCTATCTACTGCGATGGATACTTCACTGATTTCAACGTTTTTTAAACAAATTTCCTATTACATTAAAGTTGGCTTTGAGTTAGAGACAAATCTTAGTTTAAATGCTAATAATATTGCGGCTCCTTATCATCGGAAAAATGCACTAACAGGGGTTTATCCTGATCGTATTATCGACTATTCTAAAGTACTCTTAACAAGAGGTAAAATGCCAGCGCCAGAAAACGCAACCGTAACAGTTACCGATGTTGGATTCGCTTTTAAATGGGATGCTGATGTGGAGTTACATGGCAAGCATTATAGTGATCAGATTATGCTGATGGCATATTTTACAGAAATAAAAAAAGCGGTTTTCGTCACTGGCGGTGCGCAACGGCATACGGGAAGCGATCTGCTGGTGCCACATGGTATTAAACGGGGAACGCCTGCAGAGATTTACGTTTCATTTATTGAGAATAATCGTAAGAGCATTTCTAATAGTATTTATCTTGGACAAGTAAACTGGTAATCATGGGAACTAGAAGCGGATCACCACTTGGCGATATGAGTGGCAAGATTGGAACGATCAATTTGACAACTTGGAAAAGTATCTCGGTTGTAAAAAGTCTTCCAAGAAAAACAAAAAAGGTATCATTTGATCAGAAATGCCAACGGCATTTATTCAAAACCGTGCATGCCTTTCTTTACAAAGCAAGTAGGACAATTAAATTAGGCTATCAGTTACCACCAAAGTCTGCGCAATCTGACATGAACATGGCAACTTCCTATACGATGCTAAATGCAGTGTTGGGCGAATATCCGGATTATAGTATTGATCTAAGTAAGCTTAAATTCAGTAATTCAATACGATCAATCGAAACAGGTTGGAATACAGAGTTTACGGGAGGAAAAGATGCATTTACAAAAGTAAGCTGGGAAATAAATCCTTTTCCGGATAAAGCTACCCGCTGGGATGATAAAGCTGTAATTGTTGTTTATGATCAAATTCATGACACTTTTTTCACTAAAGAGGATATTGCGCGAAAAGAGTTAGCGTACTTCTTTACAGAAAATGATGGGAAGTTATTCGCAGGACACGAAATCTTTTGCTGGATGTTCTTTATATCGGTAGATAGTAAGTTTGTGTCGGAAACGGAATATCTGGGTATGATTAAAATGCCTGAAGTCTGATTATTTTTAAATATAAAGGCCGTCATCCAAATTGAATGTGTGCTTCACACCATGGAGACGGCCTTTTATGTGGTAGTTATTTTTAGTTGGTTACGGCAATTGGAAATATATCCAGCGCAATTTCAATCTGTTCATAGATATAGGTTAGATCCTGATCGCTGATGCAATAGGGGGGCAAAATATAGATTATGTTTCCTAATGGTCTCATTAATATGCCTTTCTCTAAAAAGAAATCGTACAAATCGTTTCTCAAGTCACTGAAATAGGATGTCCCTGATCCAGTTTCCCATTCGATTGCGAGGATAGTTCCTGTTTGCCGGATTGCTGCAACCTTGGGGTGTGTATGGATCTTTAAAACAAATTCTTTGTGCCTATTGGTAATCTGCTGTATACATTCTTGCGTGCTGTTTTCCATGAGGAGTTCAATACTTGCTAAAGCTGCAGTACAGGCCAGTGGATTGGCGGTGAAGGAATGTCCGTGGAAGAGCGTTTTTAGCTTGTTTTCTGATAAAAAAGCGTTGTGGATTTTTTCTGTACAAGTGGTGATGCCCAAGGGCATTGTTCCGCCGGTTAATCCTTTAGAAAAACACATGAGATCTGGTTTGGTAACCAGGTGATCCGCGGCAAAGTTTTTTCCCGTACGTCCGAAACCAGTAAATACTTCATCCTGGATCATCAGAACATTGTTGGTTTTGCAGTGCGCCATGAGTTCATCGAGTTCTAATGCACCATACATCAGCATACCAGCAGAGCCTTGAACCAGGGGTTCAAAGATAAAACAGGCAAGGTCATCGGCGTTGTTGGAGATGATTTCTTTGAGTGACTCAATGTTAGATGGGGTGGGTGTTTCAATGAAGATCACTTCAAACAGGAAGGAGTCGAAAGGGGCGGTCCATGCGTTTCTGCCGCTGACCGACATGGCGCCGAAGGTGTCGCCGTGATAGCCGTTAAAAAAGGTGATGACTTTTTTTCGTTTGATGCCTTTGTTGAACCAGTATTGGAGGCACATTTTAAGGGCGACTTCTATGGCGGTGGATCCATTGTCGGTGTAAAAGACCTTTTGCTGATTGCTGGGTAAAATTGAAAGTAGTTTTTCTCCAAGCTCGATTGCGGGTTCGTGGGTGAAGCCGGCAAAGATGACCTGGTCGAGTTTGCTTAATTGGGCTACTACTTTTTCTACAATGTAAGGATGGGAATGCCCATGGATGATCACCCACCAGGAGGAGACCGCATCGATGTATTTGCGGCCTGCTTCATCGTATAAATAGGTGCCTTTTCCACTAATGATTGGAATAGGGGGCTTTGAACCGTGTTGTTGGGTATAAGGGTGCCAGATATGTTTCGCGTCCCGCTGTGTTAAGGTCATATGGCAGTTGTGCTAGTTACAGGTTCAGCTTTAACCATTGGTTTTAAGCCGAGCAAGTCGAACATTTTCCGGTCGTCATCTAATCTTGGGTTAGGAGTAACGAGTAATTCTTCGCTTTCGCTGGTGAAAATAGAATTGGCACCTGCCATAAAACACCAGGATTGTTCTTCTGTACTCATTTCTGAACGCCCTGCACTTAACCTGACCATAGATTTTGGCATCAGGATTCTTGCGGTGGCAATCATGCGGACCATCTCCCAGGAATCAACTTTAGGTAAGTCTGCCAGTGGAGTGCCCTTTACACGGGCAAGGGCATTTACAGGAACAGATTCTGGATGTTTGGGTAACGTTGCCAGTGTATGCAGCATATTGATACGGTCTGCATGGGTTTCTCCAAGGCCAATAATGCCACCTGAACATACGGTGATGCCTGCTTTACGGACGTGCTTTAGTGTCGACAAGCGATCGTCGAATGTGCGGGTACTGATAATTTCTTTGTAATAATCTTTAGAAGAATCAATGTTATGGTTATAAGCGTACAAGCCGGCATCCTGTAGTTTCTCTGCCTGTGATTCTGTTAGCATGCCTAATGTGCAGCAAACTTCCAAGCCCAGGTCATTTACGCCAGCAACCATTTCCAGGATCTGGTCAAAGTCACGGTTGTCACGTACTTCTCTCCAGGCGGCAGCCATGCAAAAGCGGGATGAGCCGGCATCTTTAGCGCGTTGCGCTATGGCAACAACATCTTCTTTTGACATTAAGGATTTTACCTTGATCCCTGTATGGTAACGTGCAGCTTGTCCGCAGTAGGAACAATCTTCTGTGCAGCCGCCTGTTTTGATAGACAATAGCGTGCAGACTTGTACTTCATCGGGCTTATGCCATTCTCTGTGTATGGTTGCGGCTTGATAAATAAGTTCTAAAAGAGGCTGATGATAAATGGCTTCAATTTCCTGGATAGTCCAGTCGTTGCGGATCGCTTGCTTGGTCATAATTTAGGTGAGTTAATGAGTTCTGGGAATTGTGTGGGTGCTAATGATATTGTGATTTTGTTGAGCGTCTTAAATTCTGGTAAAATGCTCCAGGTAGTGTTTTTTGGTAGTTTTTCCAAAAGCAGGTCTAGTGTGTCGTCGTCAAAATTTCCATTAAAGACTACATGTTTTAAGTGCAAGTTTTTACTGATTAAGGTGTGGATGCTTAATAAAGTATGGTTAATGCAACCTAAATAATTGCGTACCACCAGCACCACGTCGGCTTTAAACTTTTCGATCAGGTCGATCATCATGAAATCTGTAGAAAGTGGGACAAATAGTCCGCCTGCACCTTCAATTAATAATTTATTTTTTGTTTCTGGCAACACGAAATCTTCTGGTTTGATGATTATTCCTTCTGCTTTAGCTGCTTTATGCGGGGAAGCAGGCATGGCAAAACGGTGTGCTTCGGTGCAGATCACTGTTATTGGGTTGCTAATCAACGACCATACTTTGTCGCTATCCGTATCGTGCAGGTCGCCCGACTGAACCGGCTTCCAGTAATCGGCTTTTAGTTGTTCGCATAATACGGCTGATACAATTGTTTTACCTACATACGTACCGATGCCAGTGATAAATAGTGGTTTCCCTTTCATTTTTTAAAGCTTAATTGGTTAAAGTGTTCGCAGAGTTCCAGGATTTCTTCATCGCTATTGTGGTTATGCACGCAGATACGGATTCTTTCTTTTCCCTTTTGAACTGTCGGGCTACGGATAGCCCCTACGTCAAACCCTCTTCTGGATAAGATCTTTCCCATACTGACCACAGCATTGTTGCCTTCTAGAAATATACATTGGATGCCTGAAGGATTTTTTGTACTATACAATTGTTCCTGTGGCGGCATGTTGTCTTTTAACAAAGTCGCTTTTTGATGGAGTATCGTTGCGAACTGGGGGTTGTCGAGCAAATGTTTATACGCAACTTGTATAGCTACCAGGTGTGTAAACGAAGGAGCGGTCGTATATATAAATGGGCGTGCAAAATTAATTAGGTAATTTTTGAGGTAATCGGGACCTAATACAATCGCACCGTGCAGCCCCAGGGCTTTACTGAATGTAACTACTCTGGCATAAATGACATGATGGATATTCAGCTCGTCTACTAAACCTGTTCCCCAAATACCAAATGCATGGGCTTCATCTACGATCAGCTGTGCCTCATATCGCCTGCATATTTTGGCTATTTCGATCAGATCGGCAATATCGCCATCCATAGAGTAGACGCTTTCAACAGCTACAAAGCAAACGCCGGTAACTTTTCTGATCTTATTCTCCAGATCTTCCAGATCGTTATGTTTAAACTTCCTTCTGGTAGCATAGCTGGATTGAATACCATCGATTACCGAACCGTGGATAAACTCATCGTGAATCACAGTATCTCCTTTTTGTGGAACAGAAGAAAACAGGGCTGTATTTGCTGTATAACCAGAGGTAAACATTAAAGAGTTTTCTGCACGATGATAATCTGCTAGTTCTTTCTCTAGCTTTTCTGCGAACTTTGAGTTTCCGCTTAAGAGCCTGGAGCCGGTAGAACCGATCATCGAATGCGGATATTTTAGCAGTTCCTGTTCAATTTTATACTTCAATTCTGGTGATCGGGCGAAACTTAAGTAGTCATTAGAACTAAAATCGTACAAATTGTTTTTGAATTGCAAATTACGGAGTGATCCTTCTTTGGACCTTAATGCAAGTTTTTCAAGCATTCTCTTTTTGGCACTGTTTTCCATGATTTCACGTTGAGATTGTTTATCAACAAAGTTTGATTATTTCCCATAAAAAAATTAAGTAATTACTTAATTTATACATTCCCGATTTTGTATTGTTTTTCTGATGGAATAGTTTAATCCAAACTAAATATTAATAACAAACGCCAGTGAATCAGTCCAGTTTTTGTACAATTTATCTTCAATTTTAATTATTATGTCGGCGTGCGATTTCCAGAGCGGATCAAACTTTTCTAACTGTGTAATCATTTCTTCGAGGTGACCTTGTTCTTCAATAATTATAGATCGGACGCTGACTTTACTTTTAGTTCTGTTTAGCACGTCCTGGTAAATCGGGTAGATCAAGTCGGCACGTACTTCTATGGCATAAGTAACCAGCAGGTAAGCCGCAAATTTAAGCTGCAGATTGTCCAGTGCCATGGTTTGTTTCAGATACCTGCTCGTCTGCATATCTAATTGGTGCAGGTAATGTTTACTAGGGATTGGTGCCAGTAGGTAGTCCGGCTCATAAGTAGGGCAATCTACCCCCTGTAGTTTTCCTATCTGCTTCTTTAAATAGAACGCATGACGGTGTTCTTCTGCTGCATGTTTAAGCACCATATAGGTCGACGTTTCTGGTCTTTCGTTTGCAGAGATCTTTCTGGCGCCGATATTCTCCTGTAAAGACAGCGTATTCAGGAACCTCCCATGTAACTGATCATCACTAACAATCTTGGTCAACAGTTCTTCTAATTCCATTTTTGTGTTTTCTTACCGCAAAAGTATTACCTTGCCGGATAGTTTAATGGTACCAGTTTTGAGTTTATGAGTAGTCCGGTTCAAATCCCCTTTAAAAGCGTAATCCGTATTGACAGGTCGCTCGACCGTCCGGTTTACCTGCAGATCGCCCATCAGTTAATCAATGCGATCCAGCGCGGTGTGTTGGTTGCCGGTATCCAGTTACCAGGCACAAGGAGTTTATCCGAAGATCTCGATGTGCACCGGAAGACAATTATTGCCGCCTACGATGAGCTGGATGCGCAGGGGTGGACCGAGATCAGGGCGAATAAAGGGACGTTTGTCCGCAACCATGTTCTTGCCGAAAAAGAGCTGGTAGAAATTTATGATGAAAAAATATTAACGAGTTACCCCGCGAAGGCAGGCTACAGTTTTAAGCAAAGTATATTGCTAGATTCACTAGCCGTAAATTCTACATCCAGATTAGAATTTAACGATGGATTGCCAGATATCAGGCTGTTGCCATTGGATAGGTTATCTAAGGTTTATGGAGGGATATTAAAGAGTAAAACAAACTACAGGCATTTTGGCTATTCTCACGTAGAAGGCAATGAATACTTTCGGGAGACTTTAGCTGCCTATTTGAATAATACCAGAGGGCTGCACATTACCAAAAACAATATTCTGACCACCCGTGGGATCCACATGAGTATCTATATGGCTTCGAGCATGCTGATTGAACCAGGGGATCTGGTAATTGTGGGCGACCTAAGTTATTACTTGGCTAATATGTGCTTTCAGCAATGCGGGGGGAAGATCATTTCGGTGCCCGTTGATGAGCAAGGTATCTCTGTTGATGCTATACGTGAACTGTGCAAAGTGAAAAAGATCAGGCTATTATATTTAACACCGCACCACCATTATCCGACTACTGTAACATTAAGCGCAGAACGCAGAGTTGAACTTCTTAAGCTAGCCGCGCAGTATGGTTTTATCATTTTAGAAGATGATTATGATTATGATTTCCATTACAACGGGAACTCTGTGTTACCATTGGCCAGTGCCGATACCAATGGCATGGTGGTTTATATCGGTTCTTTTTGTAAATCGCTCGCCCCAGGTTTCCGTTCCGGCTATCTAATCGCTCCAGCAGACCTGATCCAGGAAATGGCGAAATTCCGCAGATTGGTAGACCGGCAGGGGGATATGCTAATGGAACAAGCTTTAGCGGAACTATTGGAAGAGAAAGAGATACAGCGCCATTTAAAGAAGGCCGTAAAGATCTATCAGGAGCGAAGGGATACATTCACGTCATTATTGCACAACGAGCTTGGAGATGAGCTTAATTTCATTTCTCCTCCGGGTGGTTTGTCTGTGTGGACAAAGTGGAACCCGAAGTTAAACCTGATGCGAATCAGTAAGAATTGTTTGAAGAAGAATTTGCATCTGCCACAAGAATTACTTTATCAGACTGACAGCTTTACGGCTATGCGATTAGGTTTTGGAAACTTAGCTATAGGGGAATTGGAAGAAGCTGTAAGTATATTAGGAAGAGCAGTAAAAGAGAGTTTGTAAATGATAAAATCAGGCAGTTATCATTTGATAATATTATATACATAAATATTTGATATTCAACTTATAAATAGAGTTTACCTTATCTTTTATGTTATTTATTGTATGAGCTGATTTTTATCCCTATTTTTCGTTTAATAAATAAAAATCATCCAGGTCTGTTGCACCCGGATGATATAGACTGGCTAGGTTTATTTGAACAATTCTGCATGTAAAATTGTCTGAGTAAAACCAACGCTGAAAGATAGTTTGTTACTATACAATTTCAATTCCCCGTTCATCCAGTTCATCAAAAATAGCCGCATTAATGCTGCTCCGTGTAGTCTCTGCTTGTGAGATATCTTTACACCAGAAATAGATTTTGATATTGTTACTGGTTTTACTTTTCGGGCTGATCAATATTTTAGGTTCCTTACCCATAAATATATTGTCATTAGCTGCGATAGCTTCCTGAATAAGGATAACTACTTCGTCCTTAGGAAATGGTTTAGCTAATCCAAATTCGATGATTACACGCATCTGGTTATTGGTTAGCGTCCAGTTAATGATGTTATTTGATAAAATCGATCCATTTGGAATGATAATCTCTGCGCCATCGTCAGTAAGTAATGTACTCGCACGAATACCAATCTCTTTTACCCTGCCTTTTTTATCACTCAGCTCTACTGTATCACCAATTCTTAATGTTTTATCAAAAATCAGGATAATCCCAGATACAAAATTGCTCACTATGTTCTGCAGACCCAATCCAATACCTACACCTAGGGCACCAAGCACCACAGTGATTTTGTCAATAGGTAATCCGGACGCAGCCACAGCGAGTAAAAACCCTCCAATGAGCAGCACTAGTCTTGTTACAATGAGTTTAGAGCGTTCCCCTTTATTGTCATCCAGCGAATCATCCCCTGTGTCACCAAAGAAGTACGCAATATATTTCTGCAGGAAATTAGCAATCCAAATAATGAAAAGAAATAATACGATTCCACCAAATGTGAAGGTGAGTGAACCTATAGTCCTCTTTTCGGTAAGGACCTCTAATGTGTTTGTATATAACTCGTTAAATATATTTAAGTTCACTAAAAATAATACCAGCCAAATCAGAAATACCAATACGCCAAGAACCCCCTTCAGACTCTTTACTACCGGCTCCCAGTCAAAATGTTCCGGATATTGTTTTCGGATTCTTGTACTTTTAATTTGCAGCAAGAAGGCCTCTGTAATCATACCGGCCAGTATCATCAGCGATATCGCGTGTATGAATGCACTTACCGCAGTGGTATAGAAAATCTGTGTAAGTGTAAAGCGGCCGAATAAATTACAGCCGATGGCGAAAATATTGAATGCGATGTAGATTACACCTACAGTAAGTAGCAAACGATGCTCTTGCGCCTGTTTCTTCAATTTTGCATACATGACCAGTCCAAATCCTGCAGAAGCCATACTAAAGATCAGGAGTAGCCAGCGCTGATATCTGGGTGGCATCCCTAAAAGACGAAGCACAATAGGAGCAATCAGCAACAGCACAAAGATACACCATTTGTAAAACACATCTCGTGGAAGCCTTTTAAACAATAAAGTGGTTAAAGCAAGGGCCAATACCACATGTATGATTTCGATATACAGTGCCGGCGCAAGCATGTCGAAAACAGGAGCAAGGGTAAGAATAAAAATGAAAGTGATCAAATAAGGTTTTGGCCTAAGGTATCTGAACTGGAAAGAATCTACCGCCTCTAATCTTTTGCGGTTGACCAGGCTTTTAAAGTTAAGGAATACCCAGAAGAAGAATACAAGACCGGTGAACAGGAGCAATGCCCTGCTGCTTCGGGTATACACAAAATAGTATTTAGAAATCTGCTGTTCGCTATTAATGAACTTGCGGAAGCCAACGCTTCTTTTTCCCGATTGGGTAGCTGCTTCCCACAAGTATCTTTTTTCTTTACCAAATGCTTTAACACTTATAGATTTTAACTGGCTGTCAGTGAGATACATCAATTCCTTTACATTAATCAAATTTGCAGCTGTCCTTGCCTGGTAGGAATTGATCTGGTTTGTATTGGCTTTGATCAAACTATCCATGATCACGCGTTTGCCCCTGATTTCGGTTAGCTGTGGTTTGAAAATCCTGCGCAGTGAATCTATCGTGAAAATCTTAATCAGCACACTGTCTTTACGAAAGCTCAGGATCTGGGTTTTAACCTCATTTAGTTCTTGATCATAATCTACCAGATCCTTCAAACAATTTTCATTATTTGTTTCCAGCTCGTCTAATAAAGTTTGGTACATCTGCAGGTTTTGCAGGTTCAGCGAGCGGTCACTTTGTGATAATCTTTTCTTCAGCAATTCGATCGCTTCCTCGTCTTGCGTTAAGTGTGCTGCTATAGATGGAAGTTTCGTAAAGGAAGTAGTTACTACTTTAACCTGGTTAATTGCTTCAAATACCTTTTGGATCCGTGCAAAATAATCGCTCCTGTTAAGTACCGTCGAATCGGCCAGGTAACTCATGTCATTCTCTTTATTCGATTGCTTTGTCCGCTGTGCATGAGCGTAATTATTGCCGAAGAACAAATACAGGATGGTAACCAATAGGGCATAACGCCATGTAGAGCGGGTATTATTTGTTGTCATTAAGAGTTCTTGGGATAAATGTTTAACGTAACATAACTAGTACAATAATACGCATAAGAAAAGCTTTTATTGCATTTAAAGATGATAGGATAGGATTTTATAAAACAAACAAGAGGCAATACCTTTTGGGTACTGCCTCTTGTTTGTTTAGTCACTGAATATGATTACCGGATAAAAATGGTATTTAGCTACTATTTCAGGGATTTTTCATAAATCCTGTATGTTTTATAAGGATCACCTTTGATGGCACGGATTGCATTATTTACAAGGTCATTATGCTCTAATGTCCATGAAGCTTCTGCATATTTGTAGCCTTTAGCTTTATATGATTTGATAATATTACCATATAAACAAGCTTCGATACCAAGTTTACGGTAACCTTCTACGACACCTAGCAGCAAAATCCTGATACCTGTAACCTTTTTAAGGCCAAATAAGAGTTTGAATATTCCTGTTGGTAATAACCTGCCTTTTTTGATTTTCTGCTGTATTTGGTTAATATCTGGGATGGCAGCGCCAAAACCAACAATCTTGCCATCTTGCTCCGCAAGGAAGCAAAAATCAGCATCCAGTATCAGTTTTAAATCTTTGGCCTGGTAATCATATTCTTCATTATTAAGCGGCACAAAGCCCATGTTTTTATCCCAAGCTTTGTTGTACACCTCACGCAGTCCGTCAGCCTCTTCTTTGAATTTCTTCATGTTGATCTTACGGATTGTAATCCTGCTGCGTACTAAACGCTCTTGTAACTTATCCAGTAATTTCACAGAACGGTCGTCATAAGCATCACCTTCCCAACGCCATGCTATCAGGTCGACTTGCTTAGTTAAGCCCGCTTTTTCCATCAATTCTACGTAGTAAGCAGCGTTGTAGGGCATCATGACTACTGGTGGCATATCGAAACCTTTAACTAATAATCCACAAGATTCATTAGTAGAAAAGTTGACTGGTCCGATGATTGTTTCGACACCTTTTTCTTTTAACCATTTCTCTGCAGTTTCAAAAAGGAGTAAAGCACTTTCGGTGTCATTGATACAATCAAAGAAACCAAAGAAGCCATCATTTTTCCCATTGATCGTATTGTGGCGGTTGTTTAAAATGGCGGCAATACGTCCGGTAACTTTATCCCCATCGTACAGTAAAAACGTTTGCAGAGAAGAATGTTTGTGAAAGGGGTGGGTAGTTAGTAAATCCTTTTGTGCAATAAATAACTCAGGCACATAATTAGGATCGTTTTTGTATAGCTCATGTGGAAAATCAATGAACGTTGCAAGTTCTTTTTTTGATTTTACCTCAACAATTTTCTTCATATATAATTGGGCAAGGAGAGGTTTTAGTGTGAATTGATGTGTTCGTTCTTTTCAGCGCCCAAATATATTCAAATGAACAATAGCTTGTATGTACAGAGCTGCTTTTTGAATTTATCAACATGGGTACCGAATGCTGGTTTATTCTCCCCATGCGGTTAGCATCAGATTGCGCGGACCTCCATGATTGCGGTGTTCGCAAAGATAAATTCCCTGCCACATCCCCAGGGCAAGGCGCCCGTTACGAATAGGGATCATTACCGACATATCTAATAATGATGCTTTTAAATGCGCTGGCATATCATCCGACCCTTCGTCATTGTGCAAATAATCCGGATCATTTTCCGGAACTGCTTTATTGAAAAATAGTTCAAAATCATGCCTCACCGTTGGATCTGCATTTTCATTGATGCTTAATGATGCAGAAGTATGCTGAATAAAGACCTGGCATATGCCTGTTTTGATGTTTGCTATTTCAGGGAACGCATTTAGTACATCAGCTGTTATTAAATGGAAACCACGACTTCTTTCTCTTAAGCGCAGTGATTGCTGGTAAATCTTCATATTTGTATTAGAGTGATATGGGAGGAGTGTTAATGTGTTTATTTTAAATACGGTTAGAGTTGCTCAATTTCTTCGATTTCAAGTTTAGTGAATTTTTGTATTTGACTTACTGTTAATCCGTCCATTTTCATTGCATGGGCAATTTCTAAAACTTTTGTCTTCTCTGCTTTTTCAATTGAATAAGCAATACCACCTTCAAAATCTGATTTGGTTTTTAAGTCCCTTTCGTACCGCATGCGTTCTTCTTTGGTTAATTTACTCATCTCAGTAATGTTAAATACTTTTTTAAATATTCCTTCATTCAAGAATTCTGGTAATTTATCTAAAAGGTGCATGTTCTTAAGCAAATACACCCATTTGTCGAGGTTGGTTATTAATTCTCTTTCGCTCTTATCAAAGTTAGTCAATTCTAAAAACTTATACCCAGTCCGCTCATAAAATACTTTTAAAGTACGTTTGTTCATCAAGCAAATATCTTGCAGATAAGTTCCCTCATCGCTGTCTTTGAGGCTGAAATCCAGAATAGCAATTAAGTAAATCTCATCCAGAGGTTTTTCCCAATTGGTTTTACCTTTACTCAATTGCTGACTAATTAATCTGGACATGTAGTAAATTGCCCGGTCGCGGAAATGTTTTTGTTCCATACGATGCATCTCAATTATAAAGTGTTGGCCATCGCTACCGGTGCAGAGCAGGTCGAATAAGATCTTCTTCTCTTGCTTTTCGGTACCCGAGTGTGCTGTGGGACTGTATTTGAGATCAATTATTATTTTTTCTCCCTCAAATAAAGCGTTTAGGAATGCAATTAAAATATCCTTATTTGACTCTCTGCCAAAAAGGTATTTAAAGGAAAAGTCATTCAGTAAGTCAAGATGCTTTTTTGTATATAATGTCATGATACTTAAATATTCGCAACAATAAGCAAATTATGATCTGTTATTCGGTATTAAACGTTTATAAACGGATAAATAAAATAACACCAGATGATCCAATAAATATCCTTTCTATTTTTGCTTAAGATGGTTTTTTATTGATATTTGAAAACATGAACTTCGAAAACACACTAGCCTATGCCCAAATGCTGGATGAACAGGATCCTTTGCACCAGTTGCGAGACGAATTCCTATTCCCACAGCAAAACGGCAAACCATTTATATATTTATGCGGTAATTCTCTTGGCTTGCAGCCAAAATCTGCCAGGGAAGTTCTAGGTAAACAACTAGACAACTGGCAAAATCTTGCTGTTGAAGGCTGGTTTGAGGGGGATAGCCCCTGGATGTTTTACCACAAAGAACTAAAAAAACTGATGGCTCCAATTGTCGGGGCTAATCCAGATGAGGTTTGTCCGATGAATACCCTGACTGTAAACCTCCACTTGTTATTAGTGAGCTTTTACAAACCAGCACAAAAAAGATTTAAGATCATTATGGAGGCAGGTGCTTTTCCGTCTGACCAATATGCGATAGAAAGTCAGGTGCGTTTCCACGGTTACGATCCGGCGGAGGCAATTATCGAAGTTGCGCCAAGAGCTGGAGAATATACTTTGCGTACAGCGGATATCACTGCGAAGATCACAGAACATGCAGACGAGATTGCTTTAGTGCTATTTGGCGGGATCAATTATTTTACCGGACAGTGGTTTGATATGGAAGCGATCACTAAAGCTGGGCATGCTGCAGGGGCGGTAGTTGGTTTTGATTTAGCACATGCTGCAGGAAATGTGCCTGTGAAACTACATGAATGGGACATTGACTTTGCTTGCTGGTGTTCCTATAAATACCAGAATAGCGGTCCGGGTGGGATCAGCGGTATTTTTGTACATCAAAAACACTTCGGCGACAAAACATTAAACCGTTTCGCTGGTTGGTGGGGGTACAAGGAAGAAACAAGATTCAAAATGGCGAAAGGTTTTATCCCGGAGCAGGGGGCCGACGGATGGCAGATTAGTTGTTCGCAGGTGATGCCGATGGCGTTGTACCATGCCTCGCTGCTTTTATTTGAAGCTGCCGGGTTTATGGAGCCGATCCGTCATAAAAGCATCAATTTAACAAGTTATCTGTTTTATATTATAGGGCAGGTAAATCAGGAAATTGGCTATGAGCAGTTCAGGATTATTACGCCTGCAGCGGATAAAGACAGGGGAGCCCAGGTTTCTATCGTAGCAGCAGGGGATGCAAAAGGGATTTTCACAAAATTGGTGGAGCATAATGTATTGGGTGATTGGCGTGAGCCGAACGTAATCAGGCTGAGTCCGGTGCCACTATATAATTCTTATGAAGATGTTTTCCGCACGGGAGAGTTGTTGTTAAAAATTAGCAAAGAAATAGCGATATGATAAATTATAATCCGAAAGCGTGGTTCACTTTTATTTTTCACATCCATAAAGCGGATACATTTAGAAAGCTGTGGCCATTGATGCTAAGTGTTGCAGCATTCTCTGGAATCGTCGCTTTTTTAGAGCTGCATTACTTCAAACTCTCTGAAAGCAATTCAGTCAGCAATATCAATGTGATGCACAGCATCCTTGGATTTGTAATTTCCTTACTCTTGGTATTCCGTACCAATACATCGTACGACCGCTGGTGGGAAGGCCGTAGATTATTAGGGGAGCTGACCAATGTGAGCCGCAACCTGGCGATCAAAATTAAATCGTTAAAGCTGGATAAGGAAGAGTTAGAGTTTTTCAACTACGCAATCCCTAAATATGCATTTGCACTAAAAGAGCACCTTCGTGAAAAATTGTATTTCGGTAAGAATAGTTTTTTGATAGAGGTTGATGGGGGTAAGCATATTCCGAATCAGATTGCAGGGCGATTGTCTTCCAGGGTATATGACCTGCAGGCAGCCGGAAAAATTACAGGCGAACAGCTGATTATCCTGAGTACAGACCTTAACCGCTTTACAGATATCTGCGGAGGTTGTGAAAGGATCAAAAAGACGCCAATCCCTTTTTCGTATAGTGCATTTATCAAAAAGTTTATGTTTTTATATGTGATTACTTTACCTTTTGGATGGGTATTTAGTCTTGGTTTTTATGTGGTACTGATTGTTCCTTTTATACTTTATGTGTTAGCCAGTTTGGAGTTGATTGCTGAAGAGATTGAAGATCCATTTGGGCTGGATGCAAATGATTTACCAGTGGATCAGATTTGTGATAACATCGAAAAACATGTAGGGGAGATCCTTGGCTAGATGGTAAAGATCGCTTATCACCAATTGTACGCCCATCCATTGCCCGATGGCCATCGTTTTCCAATGCTCAAGTATGAATTGATACCTGCACAGTTATTACATGAGGGGGTGATCACTGAAGACAATTTATTTGCTGCTGCACAACTAGCGGAAGAAACAGTGTTAATGTCCCATCAGTTAGCCTACTGGCAACAATTGCGTGATATGACATTACCTGAACGGGAACAGCGACGAATTGGGTTTCCATTAAATGCCCAATTGCTGGAACGGGAACTGCGCATTGCACAGGGAACGATTGATGGTGCATTTTTTGCCGGAGAACATGGAATTGCTTTTAATGTTGCCGGAGGTACACACCATGCGGGATCTGATTGGGGAGAAGGTTTTTGTCTGTTAAATGATCAGGCGATTG
>Ga0247730_1000042_pt1 | contig 145371 bp, 138 predicted proteins | sample UWRJL073202C2_FD_180959 | JGI IMG/M metagenome (GOLD analysis project Ga0247730, IMG submission 180959) | Plant litter microbial communities from Arlington Agricultural Research Station in Wisconsin, United States - UWRJ-L073-202C-2 | ecosystem: Environmental > Terrestrial > Plant litter >... | reverse complement strand
CGGACGTGACCGGTTCGATCAAGCTGCCGGAAGGCGTCGAGATGGTGATGCCTGGCGACAACGTGAAGATCTCGGTGACCCTGGGCTTCCCGATCGCGATGGACGAAGGTCTGCGCTTCGCGATCCGCGAAGGTGGCCGCACCGTCGGCGCCGGCGTGGTTGCCAAGATCGTCAAGTAAGGAAGATCGGCCGGGCAGGGCAACCTGCCCACGATCGACGGAAAGCGGAGGCGAAAGCCTCCGCTTTTTTTTTGCCTGATGTAGGAGCGCGCCGCGCGCGCGACATCTCCTCGCGGAACGTGTCAGGGTTTCCCGACCCGGCGCAGAGCCCCCAGTCAGCGCCCAAGAGTCCCCTCATCGTCAGACGCACAAAAAAAGCTTCCCTTCCCCCGTTAGTTCCTATATATTCGACGGGTTATATAAGCCACACGCCTGCAAGGCGATGGCTCACCGCGAAATGAGGCGCACGGAATGTGCTTCGAGTTCGCAGGCAGGGATGCCAGTAGAGTGCCAACAGGTCGCGGGGCGGAAGCTCTGTTGACCTATGTCGTTGCGTATTCTATACTTTTCTGTCTGGGTGGGCCGTTCCTTGGCTCGCCTGACATATTCGGGTCGTCCGGGACGGTTTTTACCGCGCCAGGGCGGCCCGTTGCAGTACCCGTAGTAAGTAGTTTGGGTTGTGCGAGATGGCGAGAAGCCATTTCGAATCACAAGAACGTTCTTTCGATTACAGGACATGGTTTCTTATGGCGAACCAAAAGATTCGCATTCGGCTCAAGGCCTTCGATCATCGCCTGATCGATCGTTCGGCCAGCGAAATCGTCGAGACGGCTAAGCGCACTGGCGCCACGGTCCTCGGCCCGATCCCGCTGCCGACCAAGATTGAGCGCTACACCATTCTGGTGTCGCCGCACGTCGACAAAGATGCTCGCGATCAGTACGAGACCCGTACGCACAAGCGCGTGCTGGATATCGTCGATCCCAACGACAAGACCGTGGACGCGCTGATGAAGCTCGATCTGGCGGCTGGCGTTGACGTGCAGATCAAGCTCGGCTGAGCGGAATATAGGATACGAAGATGAGTATCGGACTAGTTGGCCGCAAGTGCGGCATGAGCCGGCTCTTCACCGAAGACGGCCGCTCGATTCCGGTGACGCTGATTGAAGCGACCCCGAATCGTGTGACGCAGGTGAAGACCGAAGAAAACGACGGCTACAGCGCCGTGCAGGTGACGACGGGTGCCAAGCGCGCATCGTTGCTGACTGCCCCGCTGAAGGGTCACTACGCCACTGCCAAGGTCGAGCCGGGCCGCGGTCTCTGGGAATTCCGCGTCTCCGCGGAAGATGCAGGGAAGTACGCGATCGGTACCGAGATCAAGGCTGACGACGTGTTCACCGTCGGTCAGACGGTCGACGTTGCCGGCGTGTCGAAGGGTAAGGGTTTCCAGGGCACCATCAAGCGTCACCATTTCAAGATGGGCGATGCTACTCACGGTAACTCGCTGTCGCATCGCGCCCCTGGCTCGATCGGTCAGCGCCAGACGCCGGGTCGCGTGTTTCCTGGTAAGAAGATGTCGGGCCACATGGGTGCGGTCAACCGTACGCAGCAGGGTCTCGAAGTTGTCAAGGTCGATGCCGACCGTCACCTGATCGCAGTCAAGGGCGCAGTCCCGGGCGCGCCGGGCGGTGACGTCGTGATCCGTCCGACGACCAAGGGCTGAGGAGAGACGCCATGGAACTCAACGTTATTGGCGCCAAGGCGCTCACCGTGTCGGACGACGTGTTCGGCGGCGAGTACAAGAAGGCCCTCGTGCACCAGGTCGTCACTGCCTATCAGGCAGCCGGCCGTGCGGGTACGAAGGCCCAGCTGTCTCGCGGTCAGATGTCCGGTACGACCAAGAAGTTCAAGAAGCAGAAGGGCGGCGGCGCTCGCCACGGCGATTACCGCGCTCCGATCTTCGTCGGTGGTGGTGTGACGTTTGCAGCGAAGCCGCGTAGCTTCGAGCAGAAGGTCAACCGCAAGGCTTACCGTGTTGCCATTCGTTCGATCGTTGCCGAGCTCAACCGCCAGGATCGCCTGAAGGTTGTCACGGAGCTTTCGATGGAAGCCCCGAGCACCAAGGGCATGATCGCGAAGCTCGCCGAGCTCGAAGTCAAGGGTCGTGTGCTGCTGGTGTCGGAAGACGCCACCGAAGCGCTCTACCTGTCCGCTCGCAACATTCCGTACATCCACGTCGTCGACGTGCTGGCCCTGAACCCGGTCAGCCTCGTTGGTAGCGACTTCGTCGTCATGACGGTGGACGCGGTCAAGAAGGTCGAGGAGTGGCTCGCATGAGCACTGAACGCACACTCAATACGCTACGCGCGCCGCACATCTCCGAGAAGTCGGCTCGCCTCGCTGAAAATAACCAGTACGTATTCGTCGTGGCGCCTGAGGCGACCAAGGCCGATGTCCGCGCAGCGGTGGAACACCTCTTCGACGTAAAAGTCCTTGACGTGAACCTCGTTAATACGAAGGGCAAGGTCAAGTCGTTTCGCTTCCGCACTGGCAATCGCCAGGGCAAGCGTAAGGCCTACGTGCGCCTCGCCGATGGTCACACGATTGACGTGTCGGCCAAGGCCTGAGCCAGGAGTTGAATTGAGATGGCACTGATCACTCACAAGCCGACCTCCCCGGGACGCCGCGACGCTGTCAGCGTGCGGACCGAAGGTCTGCACAAGGGCGCACCTTACGCGCCCCTGACCGAATCGCAGTCGAAGACGGGTGGTCGCAACCACTACGGTCGCATCACCACGCGTCATCGCGGCGGCGGTCATAAGCAAGCGTATCGCATCATCGATTTCAAGCGTGACAAGGAAGGCATTGCCGCCGTTGTCGAGCGCCTGGAATACGATCCGAACCGCACCGCGCACATCGCGCTGCTGTGCTACGCCGATGGCGAGCGCCGCTACATCATCGCGCCGAAGGGCGTTGCGGTGGGCGATCGTCTCGTGTCGGGTTCCGAGTCGCCGATCAAGGCTGGCAACTGCCTGCCGCTGCGTTCGATCCCGGTCGGTTCGACGGTCCACTGCATTGAAATGAAGCCGGGCAAGGGTGCGCAGATCGCGCGTTCCGCCGGTGCTTCGGTTCAGCTGGTGGCTCGCGAGCAGGGTTATGCAACGCTGCGTCTTCGCTCCGGCGAAATGCGTCGCGTGCCGGTCGAATGCCGCGCCACCATCGGTGAAGTCGGTAACTCCGAGCACAGCCTGCGTAAGCTTGGCAAGGCCGGTAAGAAGCGTTGGGCTGGTATCCGTCCCACGGTTCGCGGCGTCGTCATGAACCCGGTCGACCATCCGCATGGCGGTGGTGAAGGCAAGACCTCGGGCGGCCGTCATCCGGTCAGTCCGTGGGGCACGCCGACCAAGGGCTACAAGACGCGCAACAACAAGCGCACCCAGCAGTTCATCGTGCGTCGTCGCAAGTAATTAGGAAACGATCATGCCGCGCTCTCTAAAAAAAGGTCCGTTTGTCGACCTGCACCTCGTGAAAAAGGTGGAAGCCGCCGTTTCCGCCAATAACAAGCGTCCGATCAAGACCTGGTCGCGTCGTTCGATGATCCTGCCGGAGATGGTCGGTCTGACCATCGCCATCCACAACGGCCGCCAGCACGTACCTGTGTTGATCAACGAGAACATGGTCGGGCATAAGCTCGGCGAGTTCGCGGTGACCCGCACGTACAAGGGTCACGCCGGCGATAAGAAGGGCAAGTGATGAGCACCGAAGCCAAAGCGATCCTGCGCAGCGCCCGCATCTCGGCGCAGAAGGCACGCCTGGTGGCTGACCTGGTCCGCGGTATGCCCGTGGGCCGAGCCAGCGACGTGCTCGCCTTTACCAACAAGAAAGCCGCTCACCTTGTTCGCAAGGTGCTGCTCTCCGCCGTCGCCAACGCCGAGAACAATCTCGGTGCCGACGTCGATGAGCTGAAGGTCGCACGTATCTTCGTAGACGAAGGTCCGGTGATGAAGCGTATGTTCGCCCGGGCCAAAGGCCGCGGTTCGCGCATCCTGAAGCGCACCAGCCACATCACTGTGGTTGTTGGCAACTGACTGGGGTAAGACACGATGGGTCATAAAGTACATCCCACCGGTATCCGCCTCGGCATTGCCAAGGACTGGAACTCGAAGTGGTACGCAAACAAGGGCGAATACGCCGTCTATCTCGCTGCTGACCTCAAGGTCCGTGAGATGCTGCGTAAGAAGCTCGCCGCCGCCGGTATCTCGAAGATCCAGATCGAGCGTCCGGCCAAGACCGCCCGCGTGACGATCCACACCGCCCGTCCGGGCGTGGTGATCGGCAAGAAGGGCGAGGACATCGAGAAGCTGCGTAAGGAAGTCACCGACATGATGGGCGTTCCGACGCACATCAACGTCAGCGAAGTCCGTAAGCCCGAGCTTGATGCCCAGCTTGTCGCAGAATCGATCGCTCAGCAGCTCGAGCGCCGCATCATGTTCCGCCGTGCAATGAAGCGCTCGGTCGGCAATGCCATGCGTCTCGGTGCCCTGGGTATCAAGATCAACGTTTCCGGCCGCCTTAACGGCGCCGAGATCGCTCGCTCCGAGTGGGCCCGTGAAGGTCGCGTTCCGCTGCACACGTTGCGTGCGGACATCGACTACGGTACCGCCGAAGCCAAGACCCAGTACGGCATCATCGGTGTCAAGGTATGGGTCTATAAGGGCGAGATCTTCGATCTGGCGGCAGCTACGGCCGAGTCGAAGGAAGAGCAGCAGCCTCAGCAGTCGCGCCGCGACGGTGGTGAAAACCGCCGCGAGCGGACGGCCAAGTAAGGAGCGTTGCCATGTTGCAACCTAAGCGCACTAAGTTCCGCAAGCAGTTCAAGGGCCGCAATGACGGTCTGGCCTTCACCTCCAATCTCGTGAGCTTCGGCGAGTACGGTCTCAAGGCGACGACGCACGGTCAGCTGACCGCGCGTCAGATCGAAGCGGCCCGTCGTTGCATCACGCGTTTCGTCAAGCGTGGTGGCAAGCTCTGGATCCGCGTGTTCCCGGACAAGCCGATCACGCGCAAGCCGATCGAAGTTCGAATGGGTGCGGGTAAGGGTAGCGTCGAGTTCTGGGTCGCCCCGATCCAGCCTGGTCGCATGCTTTATGAAATCGAAGGTGTCGACGAGACGACGGCACGCGAAGCGTTCCGTCTGGCCGCAGCAAAGCTGTCCGTCCAGACCCAGTTCGTCTCCAGGGCGGTGATGTAATGGCCAGCAAAGATATCAAAGAGAAGTCGGCGGAAGAGCTTAAGCAGGATCTGCTGGACCTTCGCAAGGAGCAGTTCAATCTGCGCATGCAGAAGGGCTCCGGTCAGCTCACTCAGCCGCACCAGCTACGCCGCGTTCGGCGTGACATCGCCCGCACGAAGTTCGTGCTCGGCGCTAAGAAGTAAGGACGGCGGACATGAGTGATAACACGAAGACGGCACGTACCCTCACGGGTCGTGTCATCAGCAACAAGATGGACCAGACCGTAACGGTACTGATCGAGCGTCAGGTGCAGCACGCGCTGCTCGGCAAGATCATCCGTCGCTCCACGAAGCTTCACGCACATGACGAGACCGGTGCGAATGAGGGTGACCTGGTGCGTATCGCGGAATGCCGTCCGCTGTCGAAGACCAAACATCACCGCGTGGTAGAAATCATCACGCGCGCTGAAGTCTAAGGAGAGCAGCCATGATTCAGGTTCAAAGCTCGCTTTCCGCAGCTGATAACAGCGGTGCAAAGGAAATGATGTGCATCAAGGTGCTGGGCGGCTCCAAGCGTCGCTACGCCAGTGTCGGTGATGTCATCAAGGTGACCATCAAGGACGCCATTCCGCGCGGTAAGGTCAAGAAGGGTGAGGTGTACAACGCCGTGGTGGTTCGTACCGCCAAGGGTGTACGCCGGGCCGACGGTTCCGTGATCCGTTTCGACGGTAACGCAGCTGTGCTCCTCAACAATAAGCTCGAGCCGATCGGTACCCGTATTTTCGGGCCGGTTACTCGCGAGCTGCGCAACGAGAAGTTCATGAAGATCGTCTCGCTCGCGCCCGAAGTGCTCTGAGCGGAGGCCAGAACATGAACCGTATCCGTAAAGGTGACAACGTCGTTGTCATCACCGGCAAGAACAAGGGGCAGCGCGGTGACGTGCTGCGTGTCGATGGCGAGCGTGTTGTCGTCGCCAACGTCAACCTGGTCAAGCGTCACACCAAGCCGAATCCGCAGGCCAACCAGCCTGGTGGCATCGTCGAGCGTGAAGCTTCGATCCATATCTCCAACGTACAGCTCTTCAACTCCGCCACGAGCAAAGGCGAGCGCGCTGGTACCAAGACGCTCGAGGACGGGCGCAAGGTGCGCGTGTTCCGCTCCGGCGACGTTGTTGACGCGTAAGGAACCGAAGTCATGACCCGTCTTGAAACGTTTTACAAAGAGTCGGTAATGCAGAAGCTCACTGAGCGCTTCGGTTACCAGAACGTCATGCAAGTCCCGCGCATTTCGAAGATCACGCTCAATATGGGCGTCGGCGAAGCCGCCGGTAACAAGAAGATCCTCGATAACGCGGTCGCTGACATGACCAAGATCGCCGGCCAGAAGCCGATCACGACGAAGGCCCGCGTGTCGGTCGCTTCGTTCAAAATCCGCGATGGTTGGCCGATCGGCTGCAAGGTCACGCTTCGTCGTGCCCAGATGTGGGAATTCCTGGACCGCCTGATCAACATCTCGCTGCCGCGTACGCGCGACTTCCGTGGTGTCTCCGGCCGTGCCTTCGATGGCCGTGGTAACTACAACTTCGGTATCAAGGAACAGATCATCTTCCCGGAAATCGACTTCGATCAGGTTGACGCGCTGCGTGGCATGGATATCTCCATCACCACGACCGCCAAGACCGACGAAGAGGCCAAAGCGCTGCTGGAAGCTTTCAGCTTCCCGTTCCGCAACTGATTAACAGGTAGAACATGGCTAAGACCTCGATGATCCAGCGCGATATCAAGCGCACCAAAATCGTCAAGAAGTACGCTGCAAAGCGTGCGGAACTGAAGGCGATTGTGTTGAGCTCGACCGCGTCTTACGACGAGAAGATGGAAGCACAGACCAAGCTGCAGAAGCTCCCGCGTGATGCCAGCCCGGCGCGCCAGCGTAACCGCTGCGCCCTGACCGGTCGCCCGCGTGGCGTTTACAGCAAGTTTGGCCTCGGCCGCAACAAGCTCCGCGAAGCCACCATGCGTGGTGACGTCCCGGGTCTGCGCAAGGCCAGCTGGTAATAATCCGCCTCGGCGGAAAGGGCTCCCTGGGCAAAACTTGTCCAGGGAGTTCCATGCTGCTATAGTCCGCGGTCTGCGCAACGCAGACCGACGTGCTGTCGGCTTACAATTCAAGATTTCCGGTCATACGGATATCGGTACTCTCAAGGGTTTTTCTTATGAGCATGACTGATCCCATCGCCGATCTGTTTACGCGCATCCGTAATGGCCAGGCATCTGGCAAAGCGGTTGTACGTATGCCGTCGTCGAAAATGAAGCTGGCCCTGGCCAAGCTTCTCCAGAACGAAGGCTACATCCTGGACGCCCGTGCCGCTGACGAAGCTGGCAAGCCGGTCCTCGAAATCAAGCTTAAGTACTTCGAAGGCCAGCCGGCCATCGAAACCATTGCCCGTGTCAGCCGTTCCGGTCTCCGCGTCTATCGCGGCAAGGACGAGCTGCCGAAGGTCCTCGGCGGCCTGGGTATCTCGATCATCTCGACTTCTGCCGGTCTCCTGACCGATGCGCAGGCCCGTGCGAAGGGTCTGGGTGGCGAAGTCATTGGCCGAGTGGCGTAAGGAGTCCCGATATGTCACGTGTAGCCAAGAAGCCCATCACGCTCCCCAAGGGCGTTGAAATCTCGATCGCCAGCGGCACCATCTCCGTCAAGGGCCCGAAGGGCACCCTGACCACCCACGAACTGCCGGGCGTCTCGTTCTCGCAGGAAAACGGCGTGGCCACGGTCGTTCTCGCCGACGGTGCAGACGACAAGTTCGGCGGTACGGCTCGCGCCGTCGTCGCGAACATGGTCCTCGGTGTCACCAGCGGTTTCGAGAAGAAGCTCGAGCTCGTCGGCGTCGGTTATCGTGCCCAGCTTGCCGGCAAAGCCGTCAACCTGTCGCTCGGTTTCTCGCATCCGGTCGTTTTCGAAGCGCCGGAAGGCATCACCATCGAAGTCCCGACGCAGACCGAAATCCTGATCAAGGGTGCGGACAAGCAGCTCGTGGGCCAGACGGCCGCCAAGATCCGCGCGTTCCGCTCGCCGGAACCGTACAAGGGTAAGGGCGTCCGTTATTCGGGCGAGAAGATCATCCTGAAGGAAGCCAAGAAGGCCTAATCGGTCTATCCGCTTCCTGGAGATACAAAGATGAACAAGAACGAATCCCGCCTGCGCCGCGCCAAGTCGACCCGCTGCCACATCCGTGAGCTCGCTGTCGCCCGCCTGAGCGTGCACCGCACCGGTCAGCACATCTACGCCCAGGTCTTCGCGGCGAACGGTACTGTCGTGGCTGCTGCCTCGACCGTACAGTCCGCTGTTGCCGAAGGCCTCAAGAGCAAGAAGAACATCGAAGCCGCGACCACGGTTGGTCGCATCGTTGCCGAGCGCGCCCAGGCCGCCGGTATCGAGGCTGTCGCGTTCGACCGCTCGGGTTTCCGTTACCACGGTCGCATCAAGGCTCTCGCCGATGCAGCTCGTGAAGCCGGCCTCAAGTTCTAAGAGGCGTCAGGCAACGATGCCGGCCCCCTGGGGCTGGTATCGCCCGATGTACCTACAACTCCAAGCGGCGACCAAGCCGTAAACAGAAGTCCCGGTTAACCAGTCCGGGCTATCAGGAAAAGAGATGTCCTCGACAGATCGCGAAAATTCGGACGGCATGCTTGAAAAGCTTATCGCCGTCAACCGCGTGGCCAAGACCGTCAAGGGTGGCCGCCAGATGAGCTTCACCGCACTGACGGTGGTCGGTGATGGCGAAGGCCGCGTTGGGTTTGGTTACGGCAAGGCACGTGAAGTGCCGGTTGCCATCTCCAAGGCCATGGAGCGTGCCCGTCGCAACATGGTAAGCATTGAACTGAACAACGGCACGCTCTGGTACGCCATCAAGGCTAACCACGGTGCAGCTCGCGTCTACATGCAGCCCGCTTCCCAGGGTACCGGCGTCATCGCCGGCGGCGCGATGCGCGCTGTCCTCGAAGTGGTCGGCGTTAAGGACGTGCTCGCCAAGGCCGTCGGCTCGCGCAACCCGATCAACCTCGTCCGCGCGACGATCAAGGGTCTGCAGGCCGTCGCCTCGCCGAAGCGCATCGCCGCCAAGCGTGGCAAGACGATCGAAGAGGTCCTCGGCAATGGCTAAGAACAACGAAACCGCCGCTGGCGGCACGGTCCGCGTCCGCCTGGTTAAGGGTCTGCGTGGTGTGCAGGGTCGTCATCGTCTGAGTGTTAAGGCTCTTGGCCTCAGCAAGATCAACGATGTGCGCGAACTGAAAGATAGCCCGCAGGTCCGTGGCCTTATCAATAAGGTCTACTACCTGGTTCGGGTCGAGGAGTAAGAATCATGCGTCTTAACGATCTCAGGCCCGGTAAGGGCGCTCGCAAGTCCCGCACCCGCGTGGCTCGTGGTATCGGCTCCGGCCTCGGCAAGACTGCCGGTCGTGGTCACAAGGGTCAGCACGCTCGTGCCGGTAACACGCACCGCGTCGGCTTCGAAGGCGGCCAGATGCCGCTGCAGCGTCGTCTTCCGAAGGTGGGCTTCCGCTCGCTGAAGAAGGCCGACACGGAAGAAGTCCGGCTGTACCAGCTGGCCTCGATCCAGGCTGACACGATTGACCTGATCGCCCTCCACGCTGCCGGTCTCGTGACCAGCCGCGCCAAGAAGGTGAAGATCGTCCTCAAGGGCGAAATCACCCGCGCGATCAAGCTCTCGGGCGTGCTTGCGACGGCTGGCGCCAAGGCGGCTATCGAAGCCGCCGGCGGCAGCGTGGAGTAATCAGGTGGCTGCAGCGCAGGGCACAACGCTCGGATCGCTCGGCAAACTGACGGAACTGCGTCAGCGCATCTTTTTCCTTATTGGTGCGTTGATCGTTTTTCGCCTTGGTTCATTCATTCCCGTTCCGGGCGTGAATCCTGAGGCGATGACGAGCCTGGTCGAGGGTGGCGGCGGCCTGTTGAACATGGTCAACATGTTCTCGGGTGGTTCGCTTTCCCGCTTCTCGGTATTCGCCCTGGGTGTCGTGCCGTATATCTCGGCGTCGATCGTGGTGCAGATGATGGGCTCGGTTCTTCCGTCGCTCATGGCTCTGCGCAAGGAAGGCGAGTCGGGTCGTCGCAAGATGACCATGTACACGCGCTTGGGCACGGTTGGCCTGGCTGCCTTCCAGGCGTTCGGCATCGCGGTGGCCCTGCAGAAGCAGGTCGCAGCGGGTGGAGCGCCGGTGGTGTACATGCCGGGCGCCGGCTTCGTCATGGCATCGGTCGTCGGTCTCACCGCCGGCACGATGTTCCTGATGTGGCTCGGCGAGCAGATTACGGAACGCGGTATCGGCAACGGCATTTCGATGCTTATCTTCGCCGGTATCGTCGCTGGTCTCCCGGGTGCCATCGCGCACACGCTGACCATGACGACCAATGGCGAGCTTTCGTTCCTGAAGTTGCTCATGGTGACGGCACTGATCCTGGCGGTCACGGCTTTCGTGGTGTTCATGGAGCGCGCCCAGCGGCGCATTACCGTGAACTATGCGAAGCAGGGTAGCCAGCGTCAGTTCCAGCGCCAGACCTCGCACCTGCCGCTGAAGATCAATATGGCGGGTGTGATTCCGCCGATCTTCGCGACCAGTCTTCTGTTGTTTCCGGCAACTGCCGCAACCTGGTTCGGCACCGCCCACCAGTCGCGTTGGTTGCAGTGGCTGACCACGGCGCTTAGTCCGGGTGAGCCGGTCCACGACATCGTGTTTGCGGTGCTGGTGATCGGATTCGCCTTCTTCTATACGGCGATCGTGTTCAACTCGCAGGAAACGGCTGATAACCTCAAGCGTTCGGGCGCGCTGATTCCGGGCATCCGCCCGGGTCGGGCCACGGCCGACTACATCGATGGCGTCATGACCCGGCTTACCGGTGTTGGCGCGGTTTACATCGTACTGGTCTGCCTGGTGCCCACGTTCATGCAGAACGCCTGGCACGTACCGTTCTATTTCGGCGGCACTTCGCTGCTGATCGTGGTGGTGGTGGTGATGGACTTCACGGCTCAGGTCCAGGCCCATCTCGTCAGCCATCAGTACGAGAGTCTGCTCAAGAAGTCGAATCTACGCCGCGGCTGAGATTCGACGTAAGCCCCCAAGTAGGGGAGGCCTTGGCGCCCAGCGCCGCAGGACTTCCCGTTTAGGTTAATTCCAGTTAGAATTGCGCGTTTACCGCGCACGAAACGCATCGGAGACAGTACATCATGGCGCGCATCGCGGGTGTCAATTTGCCGGTCCAGAAGCATGTCTGGGTTGGTCTGCAGAGCATTTTCGGAATCGGCCGTTCGCGGGCGAAACAGGTTTGTGTGGATGCTGGCGTGGTTCCGACCACGCCCATCAAGTCGCTTAGCGAAGGCGAAGTGGAGAAGATCCGCGCTGAAATCGCTAAGTACACGGTCGAAGGTGACCTCCGCCGCGAAGTCGGCATGGCGGTCAAGCGCCTGATGGACCTGGGTTGCTACCGTGGCCTGCGCCACCGTCGTGGCCTGCCGGTGCGCGGCCAGCGCACGCGTACCAACGCCCGTACCCGTAAGGGTCCGCGTCGTCCGATCAAGAAGTAACGGATACCGATTATGGCTAAGCCGGTTAAAACCAAGAAGAAGATCAAGCGCGTCGTCACGGATGCCGTGGCCCACGTGCAGGCTTCTTTCAACAACACCATCGTTACCATCACCGATCGCCAGGGCAACGCCCTGTCGTGGGCGACGGCGGGCGGCGCGGGTTTCCGCGGTTCCCGTAAGTCGACCCCGTTTGCTGCACAGGTTGCTGCCGAGAAGGCTGGCCGTGCTGCAGGCGACTACGGTGTAAAGACTGTGGAAGTTCGCATCAAGGGCCCAGGCCCGGGCCGTGAGTCGGCCGTGCGTTCACTCAACGCGTTGGGCTATAAAGTGCTCAACATTATTGACGTCACGCCGATTCCGCATAACGGCTGCCGTCCCCCCAAGAAGCGTCGCGTCTAAGGAGCATACCCATGGCCCGTTATCGTGGAGCTACCTGCAAACTTGCGCGTCGTGAAGGTGCCGACCTCGGTCTTAAGAGCCCGGCCCGCGCGCTTGATTCCAAGTGCAAGCTCGAGAACAAACCCGGTCAGCATGGCGCAAACAAGCGCGCCCGTCTGTCCGACTACGCTGTACAGCTTCGTGAGAAGCAGAAGGTCAAGCGCATCTACGGTGTGCTTGAGCGTCAGTTCAGCAACTACTACACCAAGGCTTCGACCCAGAAGGGCAACACGGGTGAAAACCTGCTTCGCCTCCTGGAAAGCCGTCTTGACAACGTCGTTTATCGCATGGGTTTTGCGGTTACCCGCGCCCAGGCTCGTCAGCTCGTGGCTCACAAGGCCGTGACGGTCAATGGCAAGAAGGTCAACGTGCCTTCGTACCACGTCCGTCCGGGCGACGAAGTCTCGCTGACCGAAAAGGCTCGCAGCCAGCTGCGCGTCCAGGAAGCAGCGACGGTTTTCGATACGATGGACCTTCGTCCGTCGTGGGTCGAGGTCGACGTCAAGAAGTTTGCAGGCACGTTCAAGGCTGTGCCGGACCGCGGTGATCTGCCGGCCGATATCAACGAAGCCCTGATCGTCGAGCTTTACTCGAAGTAATTCACCGGAGCCTTGCATGGCAGTTTCGTCAACTAGTGTGCTGCGGCCTCGTGGCCTCAGCGTCGAGCAGCTTGGTGCGAACCGCGCGAAGGTGGTAGTCGAGCCGCTCGAGCGTGGCTTCGGTCACACCCTGGGCAACGCGCTGCGTCGCGTGCTGCTCTCTTCGATTCCGGGCAGCGCCATCGTCGAGGTCGAAATCGACGGCGTGCTGCACGAGTACACCACTCTGGAAGGCCTGCAGGAGGACGTGATCGAAGTCCTGCTGAACCTCAAGGATGTAGCGATTCGACAGCATAGCGGTGACGAAGTCACCCTTACGCTGTCGAAGAAAGGCAAGGGCGTGGTCACGGCAGGCGACATCGCCGTCGACCATTCCGTTGAGATCGTCAACCCGGACCATGTGATCTGCCATCTCACCAAGGATGTGGCACTGAACATGCGCCTGAAGGTGCGTCGTGGCGTCGGCTACCAGCCGGCCAGCGCGCGCCAGCATCCGGATGATGAGACGCGGCCCATCGGCCGTCTGCAGCTCGACGCGTCGTTCGCGCCGGTTCTGCGCGTTGCTTATGAAGTGGACGCCGCTCGTGTCGAGCAGCGGACCAACCTCGATAAGCTCGTGCTCGACATCGAGACGAACGGCACGATCGGTGCTGAAGACGCTGTTCGTAAGGCGGCTGAAATCATCAATGACCAGCTGTCGGTTTTCGGCGATTTCTCTCGCCGCGAGAACGATTCGGCCAAGGCGGAGAAGGGCGGTTTCGATCCCCTGCTGCTCCGTCCGATCGACGATCTCGAGCTGACGGTACGTTCGGCCAATTGCCTCAAGGCAGAGAGCATCTACTACATCGGCGACCTGGTCCAGAAGACCGAAGTCGAGCTGTTGAAGACGCCGAACCTTGGCAAGAAGTCGCTGACGGAAATCAAGGATGTCCTGGGTGGGCGTGGTCTCGCACTTGGCATGAAGCTCGAAAACTGGCCGCCGCCGGGGTTGTCCCACGGTATGCAGCTGGGTTGATTCAAACGGGGCGATCGACCTTCGATCGCCCCGATCTTTTGCGCCAACCGGCAGATGCGCGACGCATTTCTGCCTGGTATCCAAAGCGGTCCATAGAGGCCGTGCTCTTATAACGGGGCGTTCTTACAGCCTCGAAAGCGGGTAACCGCGGGAAGTCGGATCATCCTGACCGGCTTTTCATAACAATAGACTCAGAGAGTAATCGCCATGCGCCACCAGAAATCCGGTCGCAAGCTCAATCGCACGAGCAGCCACCGCGAAGCCATGTTCAAGAACATGGCCGCGTCGCTGATCAAGCACGAGCTTATCCGCACCACTGTTCCCAAGGCCAAGGAACTCCGTCGTATTGCAGAGCCGCTCATCACGCTCTCCAAGGTCGATGGCGTTGCCAACCGCCGTCTTGCTTTCGCGCGTCTGCGCGACAAGGAAGCCGTAGGCAAGCTCTTCGTCGAGCTGGGTCCCCGTTACCTGCAGCGCCCCGGTGGCTACCTGCGCATCCTCAAGTGCGGCTTCCGTCCGGGCGACCACGCTCCGATGGCTTATGTCGAGCTTGTCGATCGCCCGGCTCGCGCCGAAGCCGTCGACGCCGAGTAAGTCTTCAACGACTGAAAGTAGAGAGACCCCGGCCGGGAAACCTGCCGGGGTTTTTTTATGGACGTAACCCACTGATCCATAGTTACAAACGAAACTTCGCGGGCCTACAGACAACGGGCGCGTCTCGCGTTACCGTTGGTGTCCCGTAACGCCATCAGTCCCCATGATCCCCTCACGTTTTTCGCTTCGTTCGCGGTATCTCGCTGGCTTCGTCGTTTGTGTCGCCCTCATGGCGTTCGCCCTGTATGCGCAGTACGTCATGTACCTCGACCCGTGCCCCCTGTGCATTTTCCAGCGCATCGCGGTGTGCTTCATGGGGCTGTTCTTCCTCATCGGCGGGTTGCATGCGCCCGCACGGCCGGCACCGCGCCGCATCTACGCCGTGCTCATCGCGATCGGCGGCCTCTGGGGCATCGCGACCGCCGGCCGCCATCTGTGGCTGCAGTCACTGCCCGCGTCCGAGGTTCCTGCGTGCGGGCCGGGCCTCGGCTACCTGTTCGATGCATTCCCGTTCACCAAGATGCTCAAGCTCGCATTCACCGGTTCAGGTGAGTGCGCGAAGATCGAGCCCATCCTTGGTATTCCCATGCCCGGCTGGACGCTCTTCTGGTTTGTCGTCCTGACAGTCTGGGCAGTCGTGTCCATCCGTCGCACCGTTCGTTGATTCCCCGCGCCACGTACCGCGCATCCACCAAGGCACCGCCGTTATGCAGCAGATCCTCAATGCCGTAGTTCCCCCGTCCGCCGAATGGACGCCAGGGTCGTGGCGATCGAGGGCCGCCCTCCAGCAGCCGACCTATGAAGACGCCGATGAGCTCAATCGCGCGCTCGTGCAGCTGGGCGACCTTCCGCCGCTGGTCACATCGTGGGAGATCCTCACGCTGAAGCAGCGCATCGCGGAGGCCCAGGATGGCGAGCGCTTCCTTCTGCAGGGCGGTGACTGCGCCGAGAGTTTCGCCGACTGCAACAGCTCGATCATCTCCAACCGGCTGAAGGTTCTGTTGCAGATGAGCCTCGTGCTGGTCCATGGCATGAAGAAGCCCGTGCTACGTGTCGGCCGCTTCGCGGGCCAGTATGCGAAGCCCCGCTCTGCGGATACCGAGACACGCGACGGCATCACGCTGCCCGCGTTCCGTGGCGATCTGGTCAACAGCCCCGAATTCACGCCGGAGGCGCGTCGCGCCGATCCGCAGCGCCTGATCAAGGCGCACGCCCGGTCTGCCATGACGATGAACTTCGTCCGGGCGCTGATCGATGGTGGGTTCGCTGACCTGCACCACCCGGAATACTGGGATCTGGCATGGGTGGAGCACTCGCCGCTGGCGGCTGAATACCGCCGCATGGTCGCCACGATCGGTGATTCGTTGCGCTTCATGGAAACGCTGGCCGGGCAGTCGATCTCGAGCTACTCGCGCGTCGATTTCTACACCTCGCACGAGGCACTCCTGCTGCACTACGAGGAGGCACTTACACGCCGCGTGCCGCGGCAGGAAGGCGCGTTCAACCTGTCCACGCATTACCCGTGGATCGGCATGCGCACGGCGGCGCTTGACGGCGCGCACACGGAATACTTCCGTGGCATCCGCAATCCCATCGCGGTAAAGGTGGGGCCGACGGTCAGGCCGGATGAACTCCTCCGCCTGATCGATGTGCTGAACCCCACGGAAGAGCCGGGTCGGCTGACGCTGATCCATCGCATGGGCAACGACAAGATCGGGACGCACCTGCAGCCCCTGCTCGAGGCAGTGAAGCGCGAAGGTCGCCGGGTGCTCTGGGTGGCCGATCCCATGCATGGCAACACGGAAAGCACCTCGAACGGGTACAAGACCCGTCGCTTCGCCAACATCGCCGGCGAGCTCGACCAGGCCTTCGACATCCATGCGGCGGCTGGTACGCGGCTGGGCGGCGTGCACCTCGAGTTGACGGGTGAAGACGTGACCGAGTGCCTCGGTGGCGCACGCGATCTCGTGGAGGGCGATCTGGACCGTGCTTACCGCTCCATGGTCGACCCTCGACTCAACTACGAGCAGTCGCTCGAGATGGCGATGCTGATCGTTCGCAAGTCAGGTGGTATGGCCGGCTGAGTGGCGGGCGCGCGCCCAGGCGACGTGTTCACGCACGATCGCTGACGCATCATCGGCGCGTGCCTGCAATGCATCCACCACCTCATCGGAGGTGGGTGCATTGCCCAGGCCGACGGCGAGGTTCCGCAGCCAGCCTTCATAGCCGGTGCGTCGGATGGCCATGCCTTCGGTGCGGGACAGGAATTCCTCTTCGCTCCAGGCAAACAGTTCGACCAGGCGAGGGCCGTCAAGGCTGTGGCGGGGCGCGAAGTCGGGCTCGGTCGATGTCTGCGCGAACTTGTTCCACGGGCAGATCAGCTGACAATCGTCGCAACCGAAGATCCGGTTGCCCATGGGCGCCCGCAGTTCGACGGGAATGCTGCCTTTCAGCTCGATCGTCAGGTAGGAAATGCACTTGCGGGCATCCAGCCGGTACGGCGCCACGATGGCCTGGGTCGGGCAGATGTCGAGGCAGCGCCGGCAACTTCCGCAGTGTGCAGTGGCAGGCACGTCGACCGGCAGCGGAAGATCCGTATACAGCTCGCCGAGGAAAAACCATGAGCCCGCGCGCTTGTTGATCACCAGCGTGTGCTTGCCGATCCAGCCAAGGCCTGCGTTGCGCGCGAGGGCTTTTTCGAGCACGGGCGCGGAATCGACGAAAGCACGGTATCCGAAGTCGCCGATGCGTTCGCTGATCCGGCCCGCGAGCTTCTGGAGCCGGTTGCGCATGACCTTGTGGTAGTCGCGGCCCAGGGCATAGCGCGCGACGTAAGCCTGGTTCCCATCGTTGATCACGTCCCACGCGTTGGGCATGCCCGGCGGCACGTAGTCCATGCGCACGGAAACCACGCGTAGCGTGCCCGGTTCCAGTTCGGCCGGGCGGCTGCGTCGTGTTCCGTGACGCTCCATGTAGTCCATTTCCCCGTGGTGGCCGTCGGCGAGCCATCGTTCCAGGTAGGCCTCGTCGTTGCCCAGCTCCGTGCCGGAAATCCCGACATCGGCAAAGCCGAGTTCGCGGGCCCATCGCTTGATGTCGATGGCCAGGGCGTCGTAATCGGTCGCGGGGTGTGCGTGCATGCGTCCATTCTACGTGCCCCTTCTATAATCGAACGATGACTGCACCCCATCTCAGTACCGCGCTCTTCACGCCTGCCCAGGCGCGCGCCATCGACGGCCGCGCGACCCGTGATGCGGGCATTCCCGGCTTTGACCTCATGCAGCGTGCTGCCGCAGCGGCCTACGCGATGCTGGGGCGCCGCTGGCCGTCGGCCCGGCGCGTCCGCATCGTGTGCGGCTCAGGAAACAATGGCGCCGATGGCTATCTCGTCGGCCGGGATGCCCTGGCCAGGGGTAATGCCGTGGACCTCGTCGCCCTCGGGGCGCCGAAAAGCGCCGATGCGCAGGCTGCGCGGCAGGCGTTCGAGCTATCCGGTGGCACCGTGCACCCGTGGCGCGCATGGCAAGGTCTCGAGCAAACGGATGTCATCGTCGACGCGCTCTACGGCACCGGCCTCGACCGCGCGCCGGAGGGTGAGGCGCGGGAAGCCATCGAGGCTATGAACGCATCCCGCGTGCCCATACTCGCGCTGGATGTTCCCTCGGGTCTTTCCGCCGACACGGGCACGGCGCCCGGCGCCGCCGTGCGCGCCACGGCGACGGCGACGTTCATCGTGCAGAAACGTGGCCTGTACACCGGCCAGTCGGCCCTGGCCGGGGAGATCGAACTGCACACGCTCGATCTTCCTGCCAGCATCCTCGAGGCGCCCGATGCGCGAATCCTTGTCGCGGCCTCGCTTCCGCCCCGTCCCCGTGACTCGCAAAAAGGCAGTAACGGCCACGTACTGGTCGTGGGCGGCGATCACGGCACGGGCGGCGCGGCACGGATGGCCGCCGAAGCTGCCCTGCGCACCGGGGCGGGGCTCATCAGCGTGGCCACGCGAGAAGAAAACGTGCTGGCCATGAACGCGGCGCGCCCCGAGCTGATGGCGCACGGGGTCAACGGACCGCAGGCGCTGCAGCCCATGCTGGAGAAGGCCTCCGTCCTGGCGGTCGGTCCCGGCCTGGGGCAGCGTGCCTGGGGACATGCGTTGTGGGCGACGGCGCTCGACGCGAACCTGCCGACGGTCCTCGATGCCGATGGCCTCAACCTTCTTCATGCGCACCCGCGCGCGCTGCCGTCACACATCGTGCTGACGCCCCACCCGGGCGAGGCGGCGCGCCTGCTCGGCGTCGATACGAAGGCGATCCAGGCTGACCGGTTCGGCGCTGTCCGGGAGATGGCGTCCCGTTTCAAGGCTGCCGTGGTCCTCAAGGGCAACGGTAGCCTCATCGCGTCGCCGGGCGGCGATGTCTCCGTGTGCCCCTGGGGTAATCCCGGCATGGCCAGCGGCGGCATGGGTGACACGCTGACCGGCATCGTCGCCGGCCTGCTGGCGCAGGGCTGCGATCCCTACGATGCTGCCTGCCTGGGCGTCGGCCTGCATGCGAGGGCGGCCGACGTGGCGGCACGGAACGGTGAACGCGGCCTCGCCGCCGGCGATCTGCTCGACCCGCTGCGCCGTCTGCTGAACGGGCTGGACGCATGAGCGCCGTCGAACGTGTCCTACAGGACGAAGAAGCCACGATTGCGCTCGGCCGGCGTGTGGCAGGAGCACTGCGGGGCGGCCTCATCGTTTTCCTTCATGGTGACCTGGGCGCCGGGAAAACGACCTTCGCACGCGCGTTTCTTCGCGCGCTGGGTGTCGGCGAGCGGGTGAAGAGCCCCACCTACAGCCTGGTGGAAGGCTACGAATTCGGCGATAGGCAGGCCTTCCACCTCGATCTGTATCGCATCTCGGATCCCGGTGAACTCGAATGGCTCGGCCTGGACAGCCTCGCCGAGCCCGGTGCCGTCGTACTCGTCGAATGGCCCGAGCGCGGTCGCGGGGCGTTGCCACCCGTGGATCTGGAGCTGCATTTCCGGCACGAAGGCGCCGGTCGTGTCGTCGGCTTCGAAGCCCGTTCCGACCGCGGCACGCGCCTCGTCGAAGACCTGGCCAGCTGAGGTCGTCGGCGTCCGCGACGCCATTTGCCATACATTCCTGTACGAACGTTGACGAAGGTTTCGCAGGTTATGGATTATCAAGGGAAAAGATCTTGCAATCAGCAGGCGCTTGCAGTTCAATCCGGACCGTATGAGGGGAATCTCTATCAAACCTGGCCTCTGTGCATGCGTGATCGCCGTCGCGATGCTGGCCCCTGCGTGGTCGAAAGCGGCTGACGTCAAGGCGGCCCGTGTCTGGGCTGGCCCGGAATACACGCGTGTCGTGTTCGACCTGTCAGGTCCGGCTACCTACAAGATGTCACAGGGCGATACGCCCGGCAGCGTCGTCCTCGACGTTTCCGGCAGTGCCGTGACAGGTGATTTCGCTGCCCCGGGCGGGCAGGGGCTATTCAAGTCGATGACGACGACGAAGCAGGGCGGCAACGCCCGCGTGGTCGCGACCGTCGATGCCCGCGCCAAGCCGAAGAGTTTCCTCCTGAAGCCGGCCGGTGATTATGGCTACCGGCTCGTGCTCGACCTCTACCCCGGTGGGCAGGGGCAGGGTGATCCGGGCGATAACGCGCCCTCCGAGGCCGTGCGTGCCTCGGTCGCCGATGTCATCGCCGACGCGCCGGCTGACGCACCCGTCGCTGTCTCTACATCGCGTCGCGGCTCGCGGGGCAGGACCCCGCCGCCCGGCAGGCCACCGATGCTCGCAGGCGACCGCAAGGTCGTCGTTGCGATCGATGCGGGCCATGGCGGCGAAGATCCGGGCGCCAAGGGCGCCACCGGTCTGCGCGAGAAGGACGTAACCCTCCAGGTCGCGCGCGAGCTGGCCGACCAGATCAACCGCCAGCCGGGCATGCAGGCCGTGCTGACCCGTAACGGGGACTACTTCATTCCCCTGAAGCGGCGCTACGAGATCGCCCGCGAGCACAACGCCGACATGTTCGTGTCGATTCACGCGGACGCCTTCAAAAACGGCGACGCGAAGGGCTCATCGGTCTGGGTGCTGTCTCCGCGCGGCAAGACCTCCGAAGCCTCGCGCTGGCTGGCCGACCGCGAAAACCGGGCCGATCTCGTCGGTGGCGTATCACTGGATGACAAGGACGACAGCCTGGCTGCCGTGCTCCTCGACCTGCAGCAGGGCTATGCCATGCAGGCCAGCGAATCGATAGCCGGCAACGTGCTCAAGGCGCTCGGCCGTCTCGGGCCGACGCACCGTGGTTATGTGGAAAGGGCCAACTTCGTCGTTCTGCGCTCCCCGGACGTGCCGTCGATCCTCGTCGAAACGGCCTTCATCACCAATGCGACCGAAGAACGCCGGCTGCGCGACGACGGTCACCGGCGCGAGCTGGCCACGGCCGTACTGGGCGGCGTGCGCAACTACTTCGAATCCATGCCGCCGCCAGGTACGTGGTTTGCCGCCCAGGCTGCCCGTCGCAGCGGCGGTTCACTGGCGACGACGGCGGCATCCGCGCCCGCAGCACCCGCCGTGGCGTCCGATGCCGCCGCCGTCGCATCCGATGCGGTGAAGGCGGCGACGCGCCCGGCGCCGGTTCCCAATCCCCCGGCATCGTCGAAGCGAACGCTTGCCCGGGCCGAAACGCCGCCGCCGGCGCCTAAAGGTGCCTCCGGCCGCGCTGACGAAAATGTCCGCGACGTCCACCGGGTGAATCGCGGCGAGACGCTGACGGGTATCGCCCAGCAGTATGGCGTGTCGGTGGGCGCCCTGAAGATGGCGAACAAGATGAATGACAACAACGTCCGCATCGGCTCGGTCATGGTCATCCCCGCCAGCTGATCCGTCAGCTGAGGCGGGCGCGGATGCCTTGGGCTATCCTTTCGACCTGAAAGCAAGTCAGGTCGCACCGTCCATGTCCAGCATCCGCCTCCTGCCGCCCGAACTGATCAACCAGATCGCGGCCGGCGAAGTCATCGAGCGCCCCGCGTCGGTGGTCAAGGAACTCGTCGAAAACAGCATCGATGCCGGTGCCCGCCGCATCGAGGTCGATATCGAGCTCGGTGGGTCACGGCTGATCCGCGTGCGCGACGATGGCGGCGGCATTCCCCGTGACGAACTGGCGCTGGCTGTGGCATCGCATGCCACCAGCAAGATCGGCAGCTTCGATGACCTCGAGCGGGTATCCAGCATGGGTTTCCGCGGTGAGGCGCTGGCGTCGGTGTCTTCCGTGGCCCGTTTTTCCCTGACATCGCGGCACATCGGCGAAGATGCCGCGTGGCGCATCGAGGTGGATGGCGGACGCCTGCAGGACGCCCGCCCCGCGCAGCACCCGCCCGGCACCACGATCGAGGTGCGCGACCTGTTCTACAACGTGCCGGCCCGACGCAAGTTCCTCCGCGCCGAGCGCACGGAGTTCGCCCACATCGACGACCTGCTCAAGTCACTGGCGCTCGCGCGCGAAGGCGTGGATATCCGCCTGAGCCACAACGGCAAGCCGGTGCGCCTGCTCAAGCCGGCGCGCGACGAGAATGCCGCGCTGCTGCGCGTGGCTGAAGTGCTCGGGCCCGACTTCCCGTCGCAGGCACTGCGTGTGGAACACGCCGCTGCAGGGCTGCGCCTCTCCGGCTGGGTCGGCATGCCGACGGCGTCGCGCTCGCAGGCCGACCAGCAGTATTTCTACGTCAACGGCCGCATGGTGCGCGATCGCATCGTGGCGCATGCCGTGCGCCAGGCCTACGCCGATGTTCTCTTCCATGGGCGGCATCCGGTCTTCGTGCTGTTCCTCGAACTGGATCCCACGGGGGTGGACGTCAACGTCCATCCGGCGAAGAACGAAGTGCGCTTCCGCGAGCAGCGGCTTATCCACGATTTCCTCTTCCGCACCCTGCATGAAGCGCTGGCGCAGACACGTGCAGGCGGCATGGCGCAGGCCGGCGACGCCGATGGCGCCCCGGGCCTGTCGCAGGGGGCGGGCCTGGCGGGTACCGCATTCGGCGGCACGTCATACGCCGGCGCAGCCTACTCGGGCGGCACTGCGCAGGTCGCGTCGAGCGGCTCTGCCATGCCGGCCTGGCCGCAGGCGCAGAGCCAGTCGCGGCTGAGCCTGGGCGTACGGGAAGAGCCGCTGGCGGGCTATGCGACGCTGTTCGGTTCGCCTTCGTCGCGACCATCGCAGGGTCCGGTGCTTTCACCTACGCTCGAGCAGGATCCGGCGAGCGACGTGCCGCCGCTCGGTTACGCGATCGCCCAGCTGAAGAACATCTACGTGCTGGCGGAAAACGAGCACGGCATGGTGCTCGTCGACATGCACGCGGCCCACGAACGCATTACCTACGAGAAGCTCAAGAACGGTCGCGTCACCGCCAACCTTCGCTCGCAGATGCTGCTCGTGCCGTTATCCGTTGCCGTGAGCGCGCGCGAAGCAGCGGCGGCGGAAGAGCACGCCGATGCCCTCGCGGCATGGGGGCTCGAGCTCTCGCGCAGCGGGCCGTCGGGCGTGGTCGTGCGCCGGATCCCGTCATTGCTGGAGGGCGCGGATGTCGCCCAGCTCACGCGCGATGTCCTGGGTGAACTGGCGCAGCACGGCAGCTCCCGCCGGCTTGAAGAACTCGAGAACGAACTGCTCTCCACCATGGCCTGCCATGGATCCGTGCGGGCAGGGCGCCGGTTGGGGTTGCCCGAAATGAATGCCCTGCTGCGCGAAATGGAAGTGACCGAGCGATCCGGCCAGTGCAACCACGGGCGTCCGACGTGGGTCCAGCTCTCCCTGGGCGAGCTGGACCGCCTCTTCCTTCGCGGGCGCTGATTCGATGTATGCTGGACGGATAGACGTCCAAATGAGGTGCGACCATGATCCGATCCCTCGCCTTTGCTTCCGTGATGGCAGTCACCGCCGGCGCAGCCATGGCCGGTGACGATTACACGGCGTCCCTGCAGAAAGTGCGCGCGGAGCGGCTCGAGGCCCTGAAGGCGCCTGCCGGCTGGCTGAGCCTCATCGGGCTGGAATGGCTGCAGCCCGGCGCCAACCGTATCGGCAGCGCCGCCGACAACGACATCGTGCTCAAGGCCGGTCCTGCACACCTCGGCACGATCACGCTCGATGCCGACGGCGCGGCCACGATCGAGCTGGCGCCGCACAGCGGGGCGCTGGTCGACGGTCGCGAGGTGCAGCGGGCGTCGCTGGTCGACGACGGTGGCAATGGCGGCAAGGCGACCGAGGTACGCTTCGGTACCGCGAATTTCTTCGTGATCTCGCGTGACGGCAGGAAGGCGCTGCGCGTCAAGGATGAAAACGCTGAGACCCGCACGCACTTCGTCGGGCTGGACTATTTCCCGGTGGATCCGGGCTGGCGCGTCATCGCCGACTGGGTGCCCTTCGAGCCGGCCCACGAGATCGAGATCGGCTCCGTGCTGGGCACCGTCGACAAGGAAAAAGTGCCGGGCAAGGCGGTGTTCGTGCGCGACGGCCACACCTACGAGCTCTATCCGATCCAGGAAGAGCCCGACTCGCTGTTCTTCGTGTTCGCTGATCGCACCAGCGGCAAGGAAACCTACGGTGCGGCACGCTTCCTCGACACGCCGCTGGCGAAGAACGGCAAGCTGGTGCTCGACTTCAACGAAGCACGAAATCCGCCGTGCGCGTTCACGCCCTATGCCACCTGCCCGCTGGCGCCGCCGGAAAACCGGCTCGATGTCCGCGTGACCGCCGGTGAGCAGAAGTATCGTGGCGACCACGGCTGAGCGCGGCGACGACGGCTGAGCGCGGCGGCCACGGCTGACGCGGATCGCCACGTCCTGTTGCGGGTCGTTACGTCCCCTTGAACGACGGCTTACGTCGTTCAAGGAAGGCGCTTGTCCCTTCGCGCATGTCGTCCGTCGAGAACGCGATGGCGAAACCCTGGGTTTCGAAGGCGAGACCCTGGTCGATCGCACACTCGCCACCCTCGATCACGGCCTCGAGGATGCCCTTGAGCGCGAGGGGTGCGGCGGCGGCCAGCTGATCCGCCATCGCCTCCACGGTGGCATCCAGTTCGTCCGGTGGCACGACGCGGGTGACGAGGCCCAGGTGCCCGGCGCGTGCCGCATCGATCTGCTGGCCCAGCAGGCACAGCTCTAGGGCGGCTCCGCGGCAGGTCAGGCGCGTGAGGCGCTGCGTGCCGCCGAATCCGGGAATCAGGCCGAGTCCGATCTCGGGCTGGCCGAAGCGGGCCCGTTCGCTGGCGATGCGCAGGTGGCAGGCCATGGCCAGTTCCATGCCGCCGCCGAGCGTATAACCCTGCAGGCGCGCGATCACGGGCTTGCCCAGCCGTTCGACGGTCAGCATCAGCTCCTGACCGGCGCGCGACGCCAGCTGTGCCTTCGCCGGCGACCACGCCGCCATTTCCGAAATGTCGGCGCCCGCGACGAAGGCCTTGTCGCCGGAACCGGCAAGTACGACGACACGTACGGCATCGTCCTGGGCCGCCTGGCGGAAGGCGAGGGTCAACTCGCCGATGGTTTCCCGATTGAGCGCGTTCAGCTTGTCGGGCCGGTTCACGGCGATGGTACGAACGGCGCCGCGATCGGCGGTGGTCAGGGTGCGATAGGCCATGGCGGTTCCTGGCAGGGGGGCGAGGAACCGGATGGTAGCAGGGGAACCTTTACGCGCTTTCAGCGTCTGAAGGGGGTGCGGGCGGGGTGACTTCCGATGGACTATCCTCCACGCACATTGAAGGTCCGGAACCACGGAGAACCGAATGCCCCCCTTGCGTTTGCTGGCCACCCTCGTCGCCCTGTCGTCCCTGCCCGTTGCCGCCGCTCATGCGCAGGCCCAGGTTCGCTCGACGATGCCGGCGTCCGGTGCTCCCGCGATCGACAAGCCGCGGCTGTCCTACGCCATCGGGTACCAGATCGGCACGCAGTTCGCCAACAGTGCCCAACCCGATGTCGACATCGCCGTACTCGTCAAGGCACTGCAGGATGGCTACGCGAAGCGCGCGCCTGCCGTGCCCATCGACGTCATGCAGCAGCAGCTGGTGAACTTCGATGCGAAAGTGCAGCGTGACTCCGTCGTGGAATTCCGTCGCGTCTCCGCGAGCAATGCGAAGCGCAGTGCCGATTTCCTCGCGCGCAACGGGGCCCTGCGTGGCGTCACGACGCTGCCGTCGGGGATCCAGTACTCGGTGCTGACGAAGGGTCGCGGCGCGCAGGCGCAGGTGAACAGCACCGTGGTGGTCAATTATCGCGGCGCGCTTATCGACGGTACCGAATTCGACAGCTCGTACGCGCATGGCAAGCCGGTGACGTTCACCGTGAGCCGGGTCATACCCGGCTGGCAGGACGTGATTCCCCGCATGCACGTCGGCGACAAGTGGAAGGTCGTGATCCCGCCGTCGCAAGCCTATGGCGAGCGCGGCGAGTTGCCGCGCATCGGCCCGAACGAAGCACTCGTCTTCGATATCGAACTCGTCGACATCAAGCAGTGAGCCAGCGGGTGGTGAGCTAGAATGGCCGGACATATGGTCATGGCTCCCACTCCGACGCTTCCTCTTACCCCGTGTACGGGCGTGTGTCGCCTCGACGCGCGGGGCCTGTGCATCGGCTGCCTGCGCACGGGCGACGAGATCGCGGCCTGGTCGGGGCTCGATGAACGCACGAAGCTCTGGATCATGGACCACGTACTGCCCGGGCGGGATGCCGGTTGATGGATGACACGGATGACATGGAAGACCTGGTGACCCGGCTGCGCCATGTCCTGCTTCCCCTCGATGCGCCTCCTGGCCCGCGCGGCTGGAACCACGACGACATGGCACCGCTGCTCGGCGACAGGCCCAGGCGCCCGGCCGCCGTGCTCATCGGCATCCGCGACGACCGCGAGCAGAACGTGGTGCTGACGGTGCGCACCGATACCCTCCAGCAGCATGCAGGGCAGGTCGCCTTTCCGGGCGGCCGGGTGGAGCCCACCGACGCCGACGTGGTGGCTGCGGCGTTACGGGAAAGCCACGAAGAAATCGGACTCGACGCGGCCATGGTCACGCCGCTGGGATTCCTCGAGTCCTTCGAGACGATCAGCGGTTACTCGGTGACGCCCGTGGTGGCGATCATCGCCGCCGACGCCCGACTGACGCCGGACCCCGGCGAGGTCGCCGAAGTCTTCGAGGTGCCGTTCGCGTATTTCCTCGAGCCCGCCAACCTGCGTCGCTATACCATGGACTTCCGCGGCCATGACCGCGACATGGTCGAGTTCCTGCATGCGGGGTACCGCATCTGGGGCGTCACGGCTGCCATTCTGTACAACCTGCTGAAGCGGATGGGTCACCCATGCTGATCTCGCGCACGCTCATCGATGCGGCCTCGGCCGCGAACCTCTCGGCGGCCGATGTCCTGTTCGTCGACGCCCGCTTCGACCTTGCCGAGCCCGGCAGGGGCAACGTGGACTACGCGACGTCCCACGTGTCCGGTGCCGTCCGTGCCGATCTGGATCGTGACCTCTCCGACATGGTGTCGCCTGCGAACGGTCGGGGGCGCCATCCGCTGCCCTCGCCGGAATCGTTTGCAGCATGGTTGTCGCGCGCGGGCTGGCGCCCGGATCTGCAGGTGGTCGCGTACGACGCGGCCGGTGGTGCGCTGGCGGCTGCACGCTTCTGGTGGCTGGCGCGGCTGGCAGGCATCGACAACGTGGCCGTGCTCGACGGCGGGTGGGCCGCGTGGAACGCGCTCGGTGCCGCGGTGGATGCCGCCGAGCCGGCACGCGACGCCACGGCGGTGCACGTGGCGTTCGATGCCTCGGGTACCGTCGGCGCCGATGAGCTGAAAGCCGACGTGGCCAGCGGACGTGTGCTTCTGCTCGACGCGCGTGCCGCGCCCCGGTTTCGCGGTGACGTCGAGCCGCTCGATCCTGTCGCAGGCCATGTGCCGGGCGCCCGGAACCGGCCGTTTGCCGACAACCTCGGCACCGATGGCCGCTTCCATTCGCCCGAAGTGCTGCGTCGCGGGTTCCAGTCGCTGATGGGGCAGCACAAGGCGGAAGACGTCATCCACATGTGCGGCTCGGGCGTCACGGCCACGCACAACCTGCTCGCCATGGAATACGCCGGCTTGTGCGGCTCGCGTCTCTACGCCCCGTCGTGGAGCGGCTGGGTCAGCGAGGCGTCGCGCGGCGTGGCCACCGGCGACGCCTGAGCGTCAAAGGGTCACGGTGCGCCGTTCGCGCGCGCTGGCCTGGGCGGCTTCGATCACGCGGATTACATCACGTGCTTCCGAGGCCTTGACCGGAAGCGGTGCGCCATCGCGGATCGCGGCGGCGACGCCTTCGTAGAAGGCGGTATAGCGACCGGGCAGGGTGTCGATCACCGTCGTCGTGCCATCGACGTCCGTGAACCGGCCGAACGATGCCGGATCGTCTTCGCCCCATGCACCGCCGCCCGGGCGACGCCCCTCGCGCAGGGCCGCTTCCTGGCCATCGATGCCGTACTTGACGAAGCTGCCGCCGTCGCCATGGACGAGGTAGCGCGGCCCCGGGTCGCGTACGAAGATCGACGCGTGCAGCACCGCGCGGCGGCGGCCGTAATCGAGCACGAGGTGGAAATAGTCGTCGGCCTTCGCGGCCTCCCTCTGGCGGGCGACATCGGCCGTGACGGCCTGCGGCATGCCGAACAGCACGAGGGCCTGGTCGATCAGGTGTGCGCCGAGGTCGTAGAGCATGCCGGCGCCTGCCGAGTCCGTTTCACGCCAGCCCTGTTTGATCTCGGGGCGGAAGCGGTCGAAGTGCGCTTCGAAGTGCATCACGTCGCCCAGCCGGCCGTCGTCCACCAGGCGACGCACGGTCAGGAAATCGTTGTCCCATCGACGGTTCTGGAACACCGACAGCTGCCGACCCTTCTGTGCGGCCAGCGCGATGAGCGCATCGGCCTCGGCGCTGTCGAGGGTGAAAGGCTTATCGACCACCACGTGCTTGCCCGCCTGCAACGCGGCGCGCGCCAGCGGTGCATGCGACTCGTTCGGGGTGGCGATGACGACGAGCTCGATCGAGGGATCGGCGATCAGCGCTTCCGGCGTGGCATAAGCCTGCGCTTCCGGAAAGTCGCCTGCGATCTGGTCTTCGCGGCTGCTGCCGATGGCGGCCAGGCGCAGGCCGTCCGCTGCTGCGATCAGCGGTGCATGGAAGAAGGCGCCCGCGACGCCGTAGCCGATGAGGCCGGTAGGAATCGGTTGCATGTTGGCTCCCGGTGAGGTCAGGTACAAAGGGTAGCGCGAGGAGGCGTGCATTAGCGCGTCCTGCACATACGTCCTTTCGACGACCGGCGCGCGATCCTCCGTGCCTATCCTGAGGAGACACGCCCATGGCGAAGAGACACGCTGCCTCGAAGCAGCCGGCATCGCCGGTTCCGCTCGCCGCAGCGGGCGAATGGCCCGGCAAGGTGGTTCTCGTCACCGGTGGCGCGCAGGGTGTCGGCAAGGGAATCGCCGAGGCCGTACTCGCTGCCGGCGGCAGTGTCGTGATCGGCGATGTCGATGCCGAAGCGGGCAGGGCTTGCATCGAGGAGTGGAAGGCCGGGGAACGTGCCGCGTTCCAGGTGCTGGACGTATCGAAGGAAGCCAGCGTAAAGCGTTTCGTCGCGACCTCGCTCAGGCTTCACGGGCGCATCGACGGGCTGGTCAACAATGCCGGCATCGCGAGCGCGCATACGGGCCCCATCGAGGCCCTCGCATGGAGCGAGTGGAAGCGGCGGATCGAAACGAACCTCGGCGGCGTCTTCCTCTGCAGCAAGCACGCGCTGCCTGCCCTGAAGAAGTCAAACGGGGCGATCGTGAATATCTCCTCGTCGCGCGCGCATCAGTCGGAACCGGATACGGAAGCCTATGCCGCAAGCAAGGGCGGGATCGTGGCGTTCACCCATGCGCTGGCCATCAGCGCGGGTCCGGTACGCGTCAACGCCATCAACCCTGGCTGGATCGTCGTGGACGACTGGAAGAAGCCGTCGGCCAGACGCAAACCGAAGCTGTCTGCGGCGGACCATGCACAGCACCCCGTGGGGCGTGCGGGGATTCCGCCGGATATCGGCGCGCTGGCGGTGTTCCTCCTGTCGTCGCAGGCGGGCTTCATCACGGGCGAGAACTTCACCGTGGATGGCGGTATCGCGAGGAAGATGCAGTACGTCTGACGTGACCACCCGTCGCGCAAGGCGACGCCGCCGACCGTGCGATGGACGCCACCGACCATGTGATGTGGGAGCACGCCCTGCGCGCGACATCTTTTCGCGGCACCGTTTTTTTGCGGTATTGACCGATGGCATCGGCGGGCGGTAACGACCGGCGGTATCGACCGGCGGCAGGGAAGCCGGATGCATCGCCTCAACACATGTCGCGCGCAGGGCGCGCTCCTACAACGACGTCGCGTCCGGCGGCGTGGTGTCCGGCGGCGTGGTGTCCGGCGCCATCGCGTCCGGTGGCATGCGATCGAGACGCCTGCGGTCCAGCGGGATCGACGTGCGGTCGCCTGCGTCGAAGCGGCCGTTCGCTTCGTTGTAATCCCACTGCTCCACCACGCACACGGCGCGATCGTCCGCCGGGTCGTAACGGATCGTATTGAACGAGTTGCTGATGCCTTCGCGAATGCGCGTGGACAACGCGGTGCCCGCCTGTACCGACCAGAGTTCGCGGGGCAGGGCGCGCGTTTCCGTATTCAACGGACGCACATAGGGCAGGTGGATGTGGCCGCCGAGCACGAGGTCCGCGCCGGCGGCGGACCATGCAGCTACCGCCCGCTCGTGGTTGATGAGCAGGTTCTTCTCGTCCTTCGACCGGATGACATGCACCGGCTGGTGCGTCACGACTACGCGTAACTGGGTGTCGGTGGCACGGCGAAGACGCTGCGCGACCTGCTCGACCTGCGCGTCGGATACTTCGCCATCCTTGTGTCGTGCCGGGCGCACCGTGTTGACGCCGATGACCAGCAGGGCATCGTCGGCGAAGCCCGGTTCGAGTTCGGCTCCGAAGACACGGCGGAAACCGCCAAACGGATTCAGCGCACGCGCGAACAGGTTGCCCAGCGGCACGTCATGGTTGCCCGGCACCACCAGGGTGGGACGTGCGTAACCATCGATGAAACGGCGCGCGGCGTCGAACTGGTCGCGTCTCGCACGCTGCGTCACATCGCCCGAGAGAATGACAAGATCGGGCTGGAGCGACACGATCAGGGCGCGGAGCGCCGTGACCACGTCAGGGCGTTCGGTCCCGAAATGCGTATCGGATATCTGGACGATCAGGCTCAACCCGGATCCTCCCCGGGCTGGCGCACGGTATCGTTGATCAGCACGAGCGGACGCGGGGCGGCGCGGAAGACGAGTGGCGGTTCGAGCCACACGATCTCCCCGTCGACCGCCACCTTGACGCGCCGGCGATGGCGCTTTGGAGTGACCGTGATTTCGCGGAAGGGAAACCCGACGGCATGTTCGGCATCGCCCAGCTTGCCCAGCGCGCCCCGCAGGATAAGACCCAGCATGCGTACCTTCCCGATGGGCTTGAGCACCAGCCCGGCGAGCGTGCCATCGTTGCGCTGCACGTCGACGGACTGAGGTAGCCCGATCTTTTCCAGCTGCAACGCATTGTTGCCCACGAACAGCGTGGGCGTCTTCAGCTTCCTTGATCGCGTGCCGTCGCTCACTTCGATGCGCAACGGCCGGTAGCCGCGCAGCATGGTGGCCAGCCCCGACCAGAGGGCCACGAGGCGGTGGCGCCCGAAACGCTGCTTCCATGCCTCGCGGTCCTCCAGCACCTGCGGGTACAGCCCCAGGCTCGCATTCACCAGGAAGACGCGGTCATTGACGAGGCCGATCTGTGCGTTGCTCACCCCCGCGCTCACCAGGGCTTCGGCGGCGCCCCGCGTATCGGTCGGAATGCCGTGGGTGCGACCGAAGAAATTGAACGTACCCTGCGGTAGCACGCCCAGTGGCAGCGACTCACGCCAGGCGGCGCCGGCGACGCAGTTGATGGTGCCGTCCCCACCTGCAGCGACCAGCGCGCCACCGTGCTTCTTTGCCCAGGTCACGGCCGAGGCGACGGCGTCGTCGATGGCATGCTCCTCGTCGATCAGGAAGAACTGGTGCGATCGTCCCGCCGCGTCGAGGATTCCCGCGATCTCCTCGCGTGCAGACGCGGCTTCCTGCCGTCCGGAGCCGGCGTTCATGACAATGGCGAAGCTGAGGTCGTTGGGCATGCGGTGATCGAAGCATCCGGTCTGTCACGCGCGCATGAAATTACGTGGCGGCCCGGCGGCCTTCGCGCATCCGAAGGTACTCCGCGCTGCCCACGCACAGCGTGACCCATGCAAGGCCGGTCGCGTAGCCGGCCATCACATCGCTGAAATAATGCACCTGGAGAAGGATGCGGCTGATGCCGACCACGGTGATCACGGCGACCGCGGCCACGACGACGGGCCGATGCCAGCGCGGCGGCGTGAGCACGAGCAGGATGTACGCGAGCATGCCATAGAACACCATGGATCCGGAGGCATGGCCGCTGGGGAAACTGTAGCTGTGCTCGACGATGTAGCCGTGGTCATGCAATGGCCGCTCACGCTGGAACCAGGCCTTCAGCGCGCTGTTGATGAGCGCCGTGCCGACCAGCGTGACGATCCACGTGATGGCGAGGCGGAAGTGTCGTCGTATCAGCAGGCCTAGCCAGACCAGCAGCGTGGCGGCACCCACGACGACGGGGTCGCCCATGTGGGTGAACCAGGCGATGGTTCGCAAGACGGGCAGCGGCAGGTTGGCGCGCAGATCCGTGGCCAGGCTGGCGTCGAAGACGGTAAGGCCCGCCTGTTCACGCACCTCCACGGCGATCACGGTGGCAACCAGCAACATGGCCACGACGACCGTCGCGGCCGTCGTCGGTCGAAGGAAGTGGCGAGCCGCCGCATCCAGCCCCTCGCGTCGACGGACGGCGCGTCGCCAGACCACGTCGGCGCCCACGAGGGCGCACGCCAGCGCCGCTGCCCACAAGGACAACGCATGACGACTGATCCACTCTGCATCCATTCCTTCGACTCACCGTATCGTGGCAGGATCGACTATGTTGCCACGCCGCGCATCAGCGGCTCGATAAGGGGAAGGGCATGTTCAAGGCTTCATCGATCTGCGCGGCGGCCGTGCTCGTGCTGTCGGGCGCGGCGGCGACCGGGCAGGTTCGCGCCGACGACGCGCCGCTGCAGCACCGTATCGTGCGGGTGTCACTGGACGCGGGTGCCGCGAAGGGGCTGTCGGGCCGCCTCATCGTCTTTGCCATGCCAGCCTCGGATGCCAGGGACGGCAAGGTCGAGGCGGTGGACACCAACCCGTTCCAGCCGAAGGCCGTGTCCATCGCGGCACGCGACGTCAGCTGGATCGCCCCCGGGCAGTCGGTCGACCTCGATACGGATGGCGATTCCTTCCCTGCCGGGTTCTCGAGCCTGCCGCCCGGCGATTACCTGTTTCAGGCCGTGCTGGACACGGGCCACGACTACAACTACAGCGGTCGCCATGCAGGCGATCTCGTGAGTGCCGTCACGCCGGTGAAGCTGTCGCCGGGGGCGGCCCTGCCGACACTGCGGCTGGATACGGCGGTGCCCGCCCATGATCCCTGGCAGCTTTCGCCCTCGGCCCCGCAGGCAGTCCGCGATGCCTTGCCGGAAGCCCGCAGGCATGCCCACGCGGAAATCCTGCAAAGCCCGTCGCTGACGGCATTCAGCGGACATCCGGTGTCGATCCGCGCCTGGGTGGTGACGCCGCCGGGCTATGACGCCGACGGATCGACGCGCTACCCGACCGTGTACGTGACGCATGGTTTCGGCGGCGGCTTCGATCGCTATGCCGCGACCATCGCCAACCTGTGGTCCGCCATGGCGAGCAAGGCGATGCCGCCGATGATCTGGGTGCTCCTCGACGAGGCCGGCCCGACCGGCACGCATGAGTTCGCTGACTCGGTGAATAACGGGCCGTGGGGCCAGGCGCTGACCACCGAATACATTCCATGGATCGAGGGCCGCTACCGGATGGATGCCCGCGTGGGCGGCCGCTTCCTCAATGGTCACTCCTCGGGTGGCTGGGCCACGCTCTGGCTGCAGACGCGGTACCCGAAGGTCTTCGGTGGCACCTGGTCCACCTCGCCCGATCCGAGCGATTTCCATGACTTCACCGGGATCGATCTGTACGCACCCGATGCCAATGCCTACCACCATGCCGACGGTACGCCGATCCCGCTGGTGCGCGACAAGGGCAAGGTGATCGCCACCGTCGAGACGTTCGCCCGCATGGAACGCGTGCTGGGCGCGTACGGCGGCCAGCTGGCTTCCTTCGAATGGGTGTTCTCGCCGCGCGGCGCGGACGGACGTCCGCAGCCGATGTTCAACCGCGATACCGGTGCGGTCGATGCCAGCGTCGCCGCCTACTGGCGCGACCATTTCGACATCGCCCAGCGCCTGCGCACGCACTGGCCCGAGCTGAAACCGGACCTCGACGGGAAAATTCACCTCATCGTGGGCACGGCGGACACGTTCTACCTCGACGGCTCTGCGAAATTACTCAAAAACACGCTCGATGGGCTGCACGCGAAGAGCGACATCCGGTTCCTCCCGGGCAAGACGCACTTCGACCTCTACGCCGACGGCGACGACCGGCAGGCGTTGCTGAAGAAGATCGCATGGGAGATGTACGCCACGGCCCGCCCCAAGCCGTAGGAGCGCGCCCCGCGCGCGACATCTCTTCGCGAAAACGTTCGGTGGCGACAATGTCCGGCAGCGGCAACATTCGTTAGCACAATGGGCAGGCATTCGAGAAACCGTTCGGGTATTCGCGAAAACATGTCGCGCGCAGGGCGCGCTCCTGCTACGACCAAGGTCCAGAGGCGTTCCGGCGGGGCCTGACTTACGCTCCGGAAGTAGCTGCCCGACCCTCCGGAGTAGCTACCCGGAGGGTAAGGCATGAATTACGACACCCTGTGGCGGCGTTCCGTCGACGAGCCCGAGACGTTCTGGAGCGAGCAGGCCCGGCTGATCCACTGGGAAACACCGCCGCAGCGCATCCTCGACCCGTCGAACCCGCCGTTCCGGCGATGGTTCGTCGGCGGCACGACCAACCTCTGCTTCAACGCCATCGACCGCCACCTCGACGAACGGGGCGACCAGCTGGCCATCGTGGCCGTATCGACCGAGACGGGCATCACGCATGAGCTCACTTACCGCGACCTCCATGCGGAAGTGAACACGTTCGCTGCCTCGCTGCTCGATCTCGGTGTCGTACGCGGCGACCGTGTCGTGATCTACATGCCCAACGTCGCCGAAGCCCTCTTCGCCATGCTGGCATGCGCACGCATCGGGGCCATCCACTCCGTGGTCTTTGGCGGTTTCGCCGCACACAACCTGGCGCTGCGCATCGACGACGCGGAACCGACGCTGCTCATCTGCGCGGATGCAGGCATGCGCGGTGGCAAGGTGATCCCGTACAAGCCGCTGGTCGATGCCGCGCTGCGCGAAGCGAAGTCACCGCCAGCGCACGTACTCGTGGTGAGCCGCGGCCTCGACCCCTCGCTCGAGCTCCTGCCCGGGCGCGATGTCCCGTATGCCGGGCTGCGCAGGAGGCACGCCGGTGCCCGCGTGCCCGTGGCGTGGATGGAATCGAACGAACCGAGTTACCTCCTTTATACCTCGGGCACCACCGGCAAGCCGAAGGGCGTACAGCGCGACGTCGGCGGCTACGCCGTGGCACTCGCGCTGTCGATGGCGACGATCTTCGACCTGCCGCCGGGCGAGACGATCCTGTGTACCTCGGACGTCGGCTGGGCCGTGGGTCATTCCTACAACGTCTATGGCCCGCTCATCGGCGGGTGCACCGCCATATTGTACGAGGGGCTGCCCACATCACCCGATCCCGGCATCTGGTGGAGGCTCTGCGAGAGGTACCGCGTGCGCACGATGTTTTCGTCGCCCACGGCCATCCGCGTGCTGAAGAAACAGGATGCCGCGTGTCTGTCGGCGTATGACCTCTCGTCGCTGAAATCCATCTTCTGCGCGGGTGAGCCGCTCGACCAGTCCACGCATGCCTGGCTTTCCGGCGGTACGGGGAAAACGGTCATCGACAACTACTGGCAGACCGAAACGGGCTGGCCGACGATCTCGCTCATGCCGGGCCTCGATATGAAACGGGTGAAGCCGGGTTCCCCCGGGCTTCCGACGTTCGGCTTCCGCATGCGTGTGATCGACGAGGCCACCGGCGAAGAGAAGCCGGCGGGCGAGAAGGGCGTGCTGGTGATCGAGCCGCCCCTGCCACCGGGTTGTCTCACGACCCTGTGGCGTGACGACGAGCGCTATCGCCGCAGCTATTTCGGGCATTTCAAGGCGCTGCTTTACAGTTCGCTCGACTGGGCGGTACGCGACGCCGACGGTTACTTCTTCATCCTCGGGCGGACGGACGACGTCATCAACGTCGCGGGCCACCGGCTGGGCACGCGGGAGATCGAAGAATCCATTGCGACCCTGGCCGCAGTGGCGGAGGTGGCAGTCGTCGGCGTCGCCGATGAGCTGAAGGGACAGATGCCGGCCGTGTTTGCCACGCTGAAGCAGGGCGTCGGCGACGACCCGCGCGACGTGGCGCAGGCCATGGAGCGGCGGGTCGTCGAACTGTTGGGCGGCGTTGCGCGGCCAGGCTGCGTCTACGTCGTCAATGCGCTACCGAAAACACGATCTGGGAAACTCCTGCGCCGCTCGCTCCAGGCGCTGATGCAAGGCACCGACCCGGGCGACCTGTCCACCCTGGACGACCCGAACGCGCTGGAAGACATCCGCAAGGCGATCGCCCAAGGCCCCCACTTCCCCAGGTAACTCCGTCGAATGCCTCGCCGAGCCCTTTGCCGAGCCGTTCGCCGAGCCCTTTGCCGAGCCCTTTGCCGAGCCCTTTGCCGAGCCCTTTGCCGAATCCGCAACTGTGGGAGCGCGCCCTGCGCGCGACATCTTCTCGCGACTACATCCGGGTTTAAGGCGACTACAGTGGGGTTTATCGCGAAAAGATGTCGCGCGCAGGGCGAGCTCCCACTCGACAGGGCGCGCTCCCACGCGATGAGGCGCGCTCCCACTCGATGAGGCGCGCTCCCATTCGACAAGGCGCGCTGCCACGTAGCAGGGTGCGTTCTCCCGCGCCGCAGCAAGGCCTTCGGCGCGCCCTGCGCTAAAATGCCGCTCTTTACCTCCGCGGAGAGTTCCATGGCACAGCTTCCCTCGGCCGGCAGCCGTTTCCGCGCCGCGCTTGCGGCCGAACAACCGCTGCAGGTCATTGGCGCGATCAACGCCAACCACGCGCTGCTCGCCCGGCGCGCCGGTTACCGCGCCATCTATCTTTCCGGCGGCGGTGTGGCGGCGGGCTCGCTGGGCCTGCCCGACCTGGGCATCAATACGCTCGACGACGTGCTGACCGATGTCCGCCGCATCACGGACGTCTGCGACCTGCCGCTCATGGTCGATATCGATACAGGGTTCGGCCCGAGTGCCTTCAACATCGCACGCACGGTGAAAAGCCTGATCCGTTTCGGCGCGGGCGCCTGTCACATCGAAGACCAGGTGGGCGCAAAGCGTTGCGGCCACCGGCCGGGCAAGGAAATCGTCACGACGGAAGAAATGGCCGACCGCGTCAAGGCTGCCGCCGATGCGAAGACGGATGCCGACTTCTTCCTGATCGCGCGTACCGACGCCATCGCGGTGCTGGGCGTGGATGCTGCCATCGAGCGCGCCATTGCCTGCGTCGAGGCAGGCGCCGACGGCATCTTCGCCGAGGCGGCCTACGACCTGCCGACCTACAAGCGTTTCGTCGATGCCGTGAACGTGCCTGTCCTCGCCAATATCACCGAGTTCGGCCAGACGCCGTTGTTCAGCACGGAAGAACTCGGCAGCGTCGGCGTCGGCATGGTGCTTTACCCGCTGTCTGCCTTCCGCGCGATGAACAGGGCCGCCGAGAACATCTACACCGCCATCCGCCGCGACGGTCACCAGCGCAACGTGATCGACACCATGCAGACACGCGAAGAGCTTTACGATCGCATCGGCTATCACGAATACGAGCGTCACCTCGACGTATTGTTCTCGAAGAAGGGTTAAGGAGAGTCACGCATGAGCGACACCACGACCACCCCGCCGCCGAAGGGCAAGAAGTCCGTTGCACTCTCCGGTATCGCCGCAGGCAACACCGCGCTGTGCACGGTGGGCCGTAGCGGTAACGATCTTCACTACCGCGGATACGATATCCACGACCTGGCGGCCAAAGGTTCGTTCGAAGAGGTCGCCTACCTGCTGGTGCACGGCGTACTGCCGAACTGGATCGAACTGAATGCGTACCGCGCCCGGCTGAAGCGGCTCCGTGGCCTGCCTGCGCCGGTGAAGGGTACGCTCGAGCTGCTGCCTGCCTCGACGCATCCGATGGACGTGCTGCGTACCGGTGCATCGATGCTCGGCACGGTGCTGCCCGAGAAGGAAGACCACAACGCCACCGGCGCCCGCGACATCGCGGATCGCCTCATGGCCAGCTTCGGCTCCATGCTGCTGTACTGGTACCACTTCAGCCACAACGGCAAGCGCATCGAGACCGAGACCGACGACGAGTCCATCGCCGCGCATTTCCTGCATCTGCTCCACGGCCGCAAGCCGAGCGAGCTGCATTCGCACGCGCTCGACCGGTCGCTCGTGCTGTATGCCGAGCACGAGTTCAACGCCAGCACGTTCGCGGCGCGCGTGATCGCGGGCACGGGCTCGGACATGTATTCGGCCATCACGGGTGCGATCGGTGCACTGCGTGGGCCGAAGCATGGTGGCGCGAACGAAGTGGCGATGGAGATCATCGCGCGCTACCGCTCCGCCGCCGAGGCAGAAGCGGACATCCGTGCGCGCGTCGAGCGCAAGGAAATCATCATCGGGTTCGGCCATCCGGTGTACACGGTGTCTGACCCGCGCAACGAGATCATCAAGGAGATCGCGCGGAAGCTCTGCATCGAGGGCGGCAATCCGAGGCTGTTCGAGGTCTCGGAGAAGATCGAAAAACTGATGTGGGAGCAGAAGAAGATGTTCCCGAACCTCGACTGGTACTCGGCATCGGCGTATCACATGATGGGCGTGCCCACGGCCATGTTCACGCCACTGTTCGTCATCGCACGCACGTCGGGCTGGAGCGCCCACGTGATCGAGCAGCGCGAAGACGGCAAGATCATTCGCCCCAGCGCGAACTACACGGGTCCGGAAGACCGGGTATACACGCCGATCGAGAAGCGCTGAGTCGTCCCGAAAATCCCCGCTACCGTGGGAGCGCGCCCTGCGCGCGACATCTTCTCGCGACCCCGTTGAAGGTATCGCGAGAAGACGTCGCGCGCGGGGCGCGCTCCTACCGAGCGCTGGGCGAGGTTTTATAGCGACGCCGCCAGGCGCGTCGCCCGATCGATCGCCCGCTTCGCATCGAGCTCCGCGGCGACATCGGCGCCGCCGATCAGCCGCACATCCACGCCTCGCGCCGCCAGGGCGTCATGCAGCTCGCGGTTCGGTTCCTGGCCGGCGCACACGATCACGTTGTCGACGTCGAGGACCTGTGCCTTGCCGTCCACCGTGACATGCAGGCCGGCATCGTCGACACGGTGGTACGTGACGCCGCCGATCATTGCGACTTTCTTGTTTTTCAGCGTGGCGCGGTGCACCCAGCCCGACGTCTTGTTGAGACGCGCACCGGGGCGGCCCTCCGAGCGCTGCAGCAACCAGATCGCGCGCGACGGTTTTTCCGGCTGCGCGGGCATGAGGCCGCCCGGTGTCGCCATGCTCATGTCCACGCCCCATTCCCTGGTCCATCGCGCGATGTCGGTGGTGGGCGAGGGCGCCGGCTCACTCAGGAATTCGGCGACATCGAAGCCGATGCCACCCGCGCCGATGATGGCGACCTTGCGGCCGACCGGCGCGTCGTTCTGCAACACGTCGAGATAGGAAAGCACCTTCGGATGCCCGGCCCCTTCGATGGACAGCGGCCGGGGCAGCACGCCGGTCGCCAGGATCACGGTGTCGAAGCCGCCTGCCGCCAGTGCGTCGACCGTTGCTTCCGCGCCCAGACGGCGTTCCACGCCGGTGGCATCCAGCCGGTGGTCGAAGTAGCGCAGCGTTTCGCTGAATTCCTCCTTGCCGGGAACGCGCTTCGCCATGTTGAACTGCCCGCCGATCACCGGCGACCGGTCGAACAGCGATACCGCATGGCCGCGCTCGGCCAGGGTGGTCGCCGCAGCGAGCCCGGCGGGACCGGCGCCGACCACGGCGAAACGCCTGCGGACCGGCGCGGGCTCGATGAGCAGCTCGGTTTCGTGGCACGCGCGCGGATTCACCAGGCACGATGCGCGTCGGTTCTCGAAGACATGGTCGAGGCAGGCCTGGTTGCAGGCAATGCAGGTATTGATCGTTTCGGGGCGCGCGGCCCGGGCCTTGTTCACCCAGGCCGGATCGGCCAGCAGCGGTCGCGCCATGGACACCATGTCGGCGTCGCCGTCTGCCAGGATCCGCTCGGCCACGTCAGGCATGTTGATGCGGTTGGTGGTGACCAGCGGAATGCCTACCTCGCCCTTCATGCGGCGGGTCACCCAGCTGAAGGCCCCCCGCGGCACGCTGGTGACGATGGTCGGCACACGGGCCTCGTGCCAGCCGATGCCCGTGTTGATGATGGTGGCGCCGGCCGCCTCGATGGCCTTGCCCAGCGTCACGATGTCGGTCCAGGCCTGCGCGTCGTCGACCAGGTCGAGCATGGAGAGCCGGTAGATGATGATGAAATCCTTGCCCACCGCTTCGCGCATGCGGCGGACGATCTCCACCGGGAAGCGCATGCGGTTGGCCGCCGATCCGCCCCATGCGTCGGTGCGTTTGTTGGTCCGCGCGGTAACGAACTGGTTGATCAGATAGCCTTCCGAGCCCATCACTTCCACGCCGTCGTAGCCTGCATCGCGCGCGAGCTTCGCGCTGCGGACGAAGGCATCGATGGTGTGCTCCACGCCACGGGCGCCGAGCGCGCGGGGCGTGAACGGGGTGATGGGTGACTTGATCTTCGACGGCGCGACGGACAGCGGGTGGTAGCCGTATCGGCCCGCGTGGAGGATCTGCATGCAGATCCTGCCGCCCTCGGCGTGCACGGCCCGCGTCACCTTGCGGTGGCGCCCCACGTGCCACGGCATCGACAGCGTGCCCGACATGGGCTTGAGCCAGCCCTGGATGTTGGGGGCGATGCCGCCGGTGACCATCAGGCCGACGCCGCCACGGGCACGCTCGGCGAAGAAAGCCGCGAGCTTGTCGTAATCGGCGGCCTTGTCTTCCAGCCCGGTATGCATCGAGCCCATGAGGACGCGATTGGGCAGGGTGGTGAAGCCGAGGTCGAGCGGGGCGAGCAGATGCGGGTAGGACACGGGCGGATCCGGTTCAAACGACCGTTCGAATGATCGCGGTATCAGTGGCCGGGGGCAAGGGCGGTCGCAGCATGGCGCCGGGGCCCGGAAGCCTGCGACCCGGGCTTCCGGGTAGGTCTGTGGTCGACCTGTGGGCCTGGCCGGTAATCCAGCCCTGTTACGCGCTGTATCTGCGGCTTTACACAAAGGCGCTGCGGTACCGGCCGTAAAACTACGTAAGGCGGCTTTCCAGCGCGGCCGACGCAGGGTTCGCCCCGAAGGCACGCAAATTGCTGCGGTTACTCACCCGGCGCGTTGGCAGGACGCAACTGGGGAGACGACGAAACAGGGGTTCCGCGTTGCTCACTGGAGACTCTCCCATGCGTAAGACTCTCATTGCCACGGCAATCTGCCTGGCCATCGGATTTGCCCTGCCGGCTATGGCCGACGACACACAGAACGGATCGTCGGGCGCTAGCGCCCAGCGCAAGTCCATCGCTGTCCAGTATTCGGACAGCTCGACCTATGCCGACAGTTCGACACACTCGGCGATGACGACGAACAGCACATCCGGATCATTCAACACCAGCAATGCCATCGCCTCGAGCACGCTCAACGGCACGGTGAGCGGCATCACCGTCAGTGGCATCGGTAACAGTGCGCTCAACCTCGGCAGTGCCGCTGGCGGCGCGGGCGGACGGGGCGGTGCCGGCTATGGTGCCGAAGGCTACGGCGGCGACGGCGGAGCTGGCGGCAGCGGTGGGAACGCCAGGGCACGCGGTGCGGTCGGCGGCGCCGGTGACGGCTCGACCTCCAGCGGTGACGCAGGCGCACTCACGGCGTCCGCAGGCGCTGGCGCTTCGGGTGACGGTGGTAATTCCAACGGTGACGGCGGTCTGGCGCGTGCGCGCGGCGCAGGCGGCGGCACGGCCACCGGCGGATCGACGGCCGGAACGGGCGGCGCCAGTACAAGTACGGGCGGCGCCGGTACGTCAGGCGATGCCACGGCCATGGCTGTCGGCGGTGACGGCACCGGCACGGGTGGTGCAGGCGGCACGGCGGCCAGCAACGGTGGTGCAGGCGGCGCAGGTGCGGCTGCCGGCGACGGCACGGGCGGTGCAGGCATGGGGGCCGGCGGTGGCGCCGGCGGTGCGGGCGGAAACAGCACGGCCGATGCGGGCAGCTTCAACATGGCCAACAACATGGGAGGCGCAGGCGCGGGTGCTGCCGGCATCGTGAGCATCGCGCAGAACACCGGCGCCGCTGCGTTGATCCAGCAGAGCGTCAACGTGCAGGCCAATCTCAGCCTGGGCGGCCAGTAACCACAGGCAAGCGACCGGAACCACGGGGCGCCCGGCGCCCCGTGGTCATCCGCAGGGTCCCACCTCGAGGAGAACACCGATGCGGAAGTATCGTGACCAGCGGACCCGGACAGCGCTGTTCCTGCTGGCCGTGGCATGCACGAGTACGGCGGCCCTGGCCGCATCGCCGCCTTCCGGCCCACCGCCACTGGCCCTGGGGCAGCCTGCTTCCACCGAGCAGCTGCGTGACATGACGGGCGGTAGCGACACCACCAACAACATCAACCAGCAGACCCTCAACGGCACGATGAGCGACACCGAGGCACGCGATACCGTGAGCGGTAGCAACGTGGTGTCGGGCAGTGCGTTCGGCAGCTCGGCGGGCCTGCCCACCGTCATCCAGAATTCCGGCAACAACGTGTTGATCCAGAACGCCACGATCGTGAACGTACGGATGAACCCGTGAGAGCCGCCTGCGTCGTCATGGTGGCGGCGCTGCTGGCGCCTGCGCTTGCCTGCGCCACGAACGTCGTGGTGCAGGCGAGTCCGGGTACGTCGTATCCCGTGAAGATGACGAGCCTGAAGGAAGCGCGGTTTCGTAACACGATCCGGCAGAAATACGATTTCAGCTGCGGGTCGGCGGCGGTCGCCACGCTGCTCACCTACCAGTACGGTGTTCCCACCGACGAGCAGTCGGCCTTCGATGTCATGTACACGCATGGCAACCAGGCCAAGATCGGCAAGGAAGGGTTTTCCCTGCTCGACATCAAGCGTTTCCTGGCATCGCGAGGCTTCGATGCCGACGGTTTCGACGTGCCGTTGCAGAAGCTCGACGACGAGGGCATCCCCGCCATCGTGCTGATCAACGAGCGGGGTTATCACCACTTCGTCGTGGTCAAGGGGTATCGCAACGGGCGCGTGCTCGTCGGTGATCCGGCGCGTGGCACGCGGGCGATGTCGAAGCGCCGCTTCGACGACATGTGGAACAACCACGTGGTCTTCGTCATCCATAACGAACGTGAGCGCGCCATCTTCAACAGTCCGCGCGACTGGGGGGTCGCGCCTGCAGCTCCCATCGCCGAGGGCATCGAGCGCAACGGGCTCGATCCCATCGTGATGCCCAAGCGTGGACCGGGGGACATATGAAAACCTACACTCTCATCATGCGCATGGCGCTTGCCAGCATCGCCTTCGCCGCTTCGGCGACGCAGGCGGCCGACATCACGGCAGGCGGTCGGCTTCCCGATGCACAGCTCGACCGCATCCGCGGCGGCTTCGACTTCGGCAACAACATGCCCGCGTCATTCGCGTTGCAGCGCACCGTGCTGGTCAACGGCATGGAAGCGATGCGCACGAGCATTTCCGTTCCCGACATCGCGCATATCACGAGCGACCAGGCCAGCGCGCTGCAGTCGGCACTACAGACCACCGTCATCACGAATGGCGCAGGTGGGGTGACGGCAAGCCTGTCGCCGACGGTCGGCGGGTCGGCCCAGGCGAGCGCCCCCGGCGCAGCATCCGCTGCAAACGCCGGCCTCGCCGCTGCGCCCGTCGCCGGGCTGGTCATCCAGAACTCGCTGGACAACCAGGCCATCACGGCCACCACCACGATCGATGCGTCGGTGAACACGGGCCACATGCTGGAAAACATGCGTGTGGCGGAATCCATCAAGGACGCGGTGATCCAGTTCCGGGGGAATTAGGCATGTATCGCAATGGCAGGGTGATGCAGGCGAAAACCTGCGTGGGCGCGCTGGCGCTCGCGGTGCTTCCCATGTGGATCGGTGCGTGCCTGGCGCAGGAGGCCAGCGTCGATCCTGCGCTGCGGGAAAAGATCGATTCGCAGGGGCGGAAGATCGACGCGATGCGCAGCCGCATGGCGGAACAGCTGGCCGAGCTGGAGCAGATGAAGCGCGAACTCGCGTCGCAGGAGATGCAGTACAACGACCTGCGCAAGGCGATCGGTCTGAACGCACTGGAAGAGGCACGTGGCGGGTCTGCCGCCGTGGCCGATGCACATGCCGTCGCGCCGCAGGAGCAACCTGGCGGCGTGCCGCCGTCCACGCCGCCGCCGGCCGTGGCATCGCAGCCGGTCGTCGCGACACAGCCCGTGGGTCGGCGTCCGGCAGAGGACGAGCGGCCGCCCGAAGTCGCGCCCATCTTCGACCAGCCCGGCGTGCTCACGCCACGCGGCAAGCTGATCCTCGAGCCCTCGTATCAATACGGCTATTCATCGGCGGATCGTGTCGCCCTCGTCGGTTACACCGTGATTCCGGCCATCCTCATCGGCCTCGTCGACGTGCGCCAGGTGAAGACGACGACGCAGACCGGCGCGCTTGCATTCCGTTACGGCCTGACGAATCGCATGGAACTCGAGGTCCGGGTGCCGTACGTCAGCAACCATACCGATACCATCAGCCGGGAAATCTTCACCGGCACCGCGCAGGATCGCCTGTTCACCACCAGCGGCAAGGGCATCGGCGACGTGGAAGCCACGCTGCGCTACCAGCTCAACGATGGCGGTGCCGACAAGCCGTATTACATCGGGTGGTTCCGCGCGAAGTCGCGCACGGGGCGCGATCCGTTCGAAGTCACGAGTGACTGCGTGACGCGTTGCGTCGAGAATTTCACCGGTACCGGGCTTCCGTTGCAGAACCCCACCGGCACGGGTTTCTATTCCGCGCAGTTGGGCATGACCTGGCTGTACCCGTCGGATCCCGTCGTCTTCTTCGGGAACCTGAGCTACCTGCACAACTTCGAGCGCAAGGACGTCTCGCGCAATGTGCTGCTGGCCGGGAAGCAGTTCCTGGGTAACGTGAAGGCCGGCGACATCGCCGATGTCAGTGTCGGCATGGGCCTGGCGCTCAACGAAAAGGCGTCCATCAGCATCGGCTACGACCAGGCGTTCGTCGCCCGCACGACGCAGAACGACCATCCGTTGCCGGGTTCGGCGCGTGCGACGCTCGGCTCGCTGCTGATCGGTGGCTCCTATCGGTTCAACGACAAGGAAACGTTGAACGTGACGCTGGGTGTCGGCGTGACGCGTGATACACCCGATACGACGATCACGGTGCGCGTGCCGATCACGTTGTAGCCCGCCCTCCCGGCTCCCCGGCTCCCCGGCTGCGCCGCTCCCCGTCGTCACAATGACTTCACTAACGCCGCATGAACGCGTTTCATACGCGCGCGGGGGTGCGTGCACATGCCGCATACATATCCATTCGTTAATATTTCAAACGGGGGTTTTAACAAACCACGCACAATTTCAGGGAGTTTCGTACATGCGCACCACACATCGTCGTCACGGCAAGGCTACGGCCAGCCTCGCTCTCGCAACATTGGCTGTCTTCGGTGCGGCTGCGCATGCGCAGGACACCAGCGACAAGAAATCCCAGTCCCGGGCACTCGACAACATCAGCCTCTGGGTCGGTGGTTACTACACCAACAACGACACCACGATCGGCGCCAAGACGAGCACGCTGAACAGCCGCGGCGACGTCAACCTCGAGAAAGACCTCGACTTCAAGAAGCACAAGACCGTGCCGCGCGTGCGCCTCGACTTCCTCATCGGCGAGCACCAGGGCTTCGCGCTCGACTACTACGAGGTGAACCGTTCGAAGTCGAAGACGCTGTCGGAAGACATCAACTTCCTCGGCAATCCGATCGACGCCACGGCGAACGTCAAGGGCAACCTGAAGTTCACCTTCGGCAGCGTGGCGTACAAGTGGTGGTTCGGTACCGGCGACGACGTGTTCGGCCTCGGTATCGGTGCGGCGTATTACAAGGTTCACGCTAGCATCAATGGCTCGGCCGAGCTCAACGGCGAATCAGTGGCCGAAGGCGCATCGACGAACACCAGCGCGTGGGCCCCGAACCTGCAGGTCGGCTGGCGCCACGCGTTCGGTGACCAGTGGCGCATGTATGTCAACGCATCCGGCGTGAAGAAGAATGGCGGCTCGCTCAACGGCCACATCTTCGATACCGCGATCGGCCTCGAGTACTTCCCGTGGCAGAACGTGGGTATCGGCGCGGAATACGCGTACACCAAGATCAAGCTCAACCAGGACCGCAGCCGTTACGACCTCGACCTCGACATGAAGCTCAACGGTCCGGCGGCTTACATCCGTTTCCGCTTCTGATCGAACGTTGTTCGGGGGATCCGGGAGGCCGCCTTCGGGCGGCCTTTTTTATGCACGGCCTCCTACGCCTTGCGACGGCGTGCCGCGAGCCAGCCGCCGCCGCAGATGCCGAGCACCAGCACGGCGTCGAGCGTCCATGTCGCCCAGCCATGGGCGTCGAACCACGCGGCAACCAGGTGGTCGTGCGCGATCATGCGGGCGGCTGTCCATGCGATGGCTGCCGCGCCGATGAAGACCACGGCAGGAAAACGCTCGATGAGTTTCAGGATCAGCGTGGAGCCCCACACCACCAGCGGCACGCTGATGGCGAGGCCCAGGACCACCAGGCCCATGTGACCCTTGGCAGCCCCGGCGATCGCCAGGACGTTGTCCAGGCCCATCAGCGCGTCGGCGATCACGATGGTGCGGATCGCCGCCCAGAAGCCGGCGGCGGGAGTGATGGACGGATCGTTGTCGTCGTGCTTGAGCAGTTTCCACGCGATGGGGATGAGCAGCAGGCCGCCGGCCAGCATCAGGCCGGGCAGCTTCAGCAGCCAGATCACCGCGAAGGTGAGGGCGATGCGGAGCGCGATCGCGCCGAACGTGCCCCAGAAAACGGCTTTCTTCTGCAGGTCTTTCGGCAGGTTGCGCGCCGCGAGCGCGATCACGATGGCGTTGTCGCCGGCCAGCACGAGGTCGAGCAGCACGATGGCGGCGAGGCCGGAGAAGAATTCGGGTGTCAGGAAATCCATGGGTCGGGGCCTTCGCGCGCTTGAGAGATCGAATGCAGCGGCCACGGGTGCGCGCCCCCGTGGCCGCCACAAAAGTCTCGTCCCCGGCGCGAAGCCGCCACCCTGACCGGGACGCGTGTGGCGTCCGTACTGACGATCAGGGCACACGGGGCCGGAAAGGCGCCGTGGAACTACTCCCCTTTGGGCTGTAGTAGGGCGCATTGTGGCGGGTGGATCGCACTGCGGCAAGACATGGCACGGGGGTCACCGGTTAAAATCGGCGGCTATCCCACCCCTCACGAGCGAAGTCCATGAGCGCACACGACATCCGTTCCGCCACGCGTCCCGACCCGGACCAGCCACTCGTCGACATTGCCAACTACGTCGCCGACTACCGGATCGACTCGCAGGAGGCATACGACACGGCGCGTTACATGCTCCTGGATTCGCTGGCCTGCGCCGCGCTTGCCATGAAGTTCCCCGACTGCGTGAAGCACCTGGGCCCGCTGGTGCCCGGTGCCGTGCTTCCCGGCGGCGCGCGCGTGCCGTTTACCTCGCACGAGCTCGATCCGGTGCAGGCGGCGTTCGCCATCGGCACGCAGATCCGTTACCTCGATTTCAACGACACCTGGCTGGCGGCCGAGTGGGGTCACCCGTCCGACAACCTCGGCTCGATCCTCGCGGTGGCGGATTACCTCTCGCGCAAGGCGGTGAAGGAGGGCGGTACGCCCCTGACCGTCCGAGACGTGCTCGGCTACGCCATCAAGGCCCACGAGATCCAGGGCTGCTATGCACTGTTGAACAGCTTCAACCGCGTCGGCCAGGACCACGTGATCCTCGTGCGCCTCGCCTCCACGGCCGTCACCACGGCGATGCTGGGCGGCGGCAGGGACCAGATCACCACGGCCGTCTCGCACAGCTGGATCGACAACGGCGCCCTGCGCACCTATCGCCACGCCCCGAATACCGGCCCCCGCAAGAGCTGGGCCGCCGGCGACGCCTGCCGCCGCGCCGTCACCCATGCCATCAATGCGGTCTACCGCGACGTGGTCGGGTACCCCTCGGCCCTGACGGCGAAGACCTGGGGCTTCTACGACGTGGCCTTCAAGGGCAAGGCGTTCGAGTTCGAGCGCCCGTTCGGCAGCTACGTCATGGAAAACGTGCTGTTCAAGATCAGCTTCCCGGCGGAATTCCATGCCCAGACGGCCGTGGAATGCGCCATGGCGCTGCACCCGGAGGTGTCCGGCCGCGTCGACGAGATCGAGCGCGTGGTGATCGAGACCCAGGAAGCAGGCGTCCGCATCATCGACAAGACCGGCCCGTTGTCGAATTACGCCGATCGGGACCATTGCATCCAGTACATGGTGGCCGTGCCGCTGATTTTTGGCCGCCTGACGGCCGACGACTACAACGATTCAGTGGCCGCTGACCCCAGAATCGATGCACTGCGCGACAAAATGACCGTGGTGGAGAATCCGCAGTTCACCCGCGATTATTTCGACCCGGAAAAGCGATACATCGGCAATTCGGTGCAGGTTTTCTTCAAGGATGGAACCTCCACGCAGAAGATTTCCATCGATTTCCCCATCGGTCACCGCAATCGTCGGGCCGAAGGCATCCCCGTGCTGCTGAAGAAATTCGAGTCGGCCCTGCGCGGAGAGTGGCCTGCAGGGCGGGTTGAGCAGGTTCTTGCGGTCACCTCCTCCCCTGAAAAAGTCGACGCGATGCCCGTTCACGAGTTCATGACGCTCTTCACGGCTTGATAATAGCCGTGACTCAAGTATGAACGGCAGTTTGGGGTACGTGTTCAATTGTTTGATTTTTGCTAAACTGCCGCAGCCCGTTGAAGGGGTATCAAAAGCGAGGGACGCTTAAGTCCCCGGATTCGATAAAAAAAGTTTTAAAGTTTTATGTGATTACGCGCGATTTCCGTCTGGGGTGGAGCGCGGACGCGAATACCTATAATGAGGAGACACCGATGAAACGTAAGGGCTTGTTTTTGCTGATTGGTCTGGCCCTGGGCGGCGTGGGTGCCGTTCATGCTCAGGACACCGCTGCTGATAACGCGGGTACGGGCTATGACGGCCGCTGGTACGTCGCGCCGACCGTTGGCGGCTACTACAACGACAAAGATCGTGACACGAACAGCCGCCAGGTTTACTACGGTCTGGCTGTTGGTAAGTTCATCTCGAACAACGCGTCGATCGACATCTTTGCCGACCGCACCAAGCGCGACAACGACGGTGCTGGTCACTGGTCGAACAACAGCTACGGCGTGGCCGCTCGTTTCTACGCTGGTGCGTGGGACAGCTGGCGCCCGTACCTCCTTGCCGGCGTGATGGGTGCATACCATCACAACCCGTCGGACAAGGGCTGGGCACCGGCAGCTGAGCTCGGCGTCGGCGTGTCGAAGACCATCACCGACAGCTCTGACTTCCGCGTGGAAGCTGGCTACCGCTATGACTTCGACGACAAGACCATCAAGAGCGAGAACGGCTACGGCGACTGGTTCCTCGGCTTCTCGATCGTCTCGCGCTTCGGCGAGCCGCCGGCAGCCCCGGCCCCGGCCGTTGCTCCTGCCCCGGCTGCTCCGGATTGCTCCACCCTCGACAGCGATGGCGATGGCGTGAACGATTGCGACGACAAGTGCCCGGCCACGCCGGCAGGCACGATCGTCGGTCCCGACGGTTGCCCGCAGAAGGTCGTCATCGACCTGCGCGGCGTCAACTTCAAGTTCGATCGCCCGAAGAAGGGTGAGACGAACATCGGTCCCGCCCTGCAGGAGCCGACCAGCGAATCGCTGGGCGTCCTCGACCAGGCTGTCGACACGCTGCAGCGTTACCCGTCGGTCAAGGTCACGGTTGCCGGTTACACGGATAGCGTCGGCAAGGACGCTTACAACCAGGGCCTGTCCGAGCGTCGTTCGAAGATCGTGTTCGACTACCTGACCTCGCACGGTATCGGCGCTGATCGTCTGGAAGGCCCGATCGGCCACGGCGAAGCCAACCCGATCGACACGAACGACACGGCCGAAGGCCGCGCTCGTAACCGTCGCACGGAACTGCAGGTTCAGCAGTAATCCGCGTCAATCGGTAGAAAAAAAGGAGCCCGGCGAAAGCCGGGCTTTTTTTTGTCTTTTTTCTGGCATCGGGCCAGTTACGGGGCATGCCGGCCACGAAGGTCACACCGCGACTTTCGTTGTGCGTTGCAGTGTAGGCTGTGCCTATCTGATGAGGCGGTGGCCGTATGGACGTCTCTACGCTGGCAAGGGGCAGGGGATGGCGGTAAGGGTTTTACACGGAATCATTGTGGTTGGTGCGCTGTCGTGCCTCTCGGGGTGCGCTGTGCCCATGGCCGGTGCGTCCGCAGCCAAAGGGCCTGGCCCGATAACGGGTACCACGACGGGCACGACGGCGGTGAGCGCGACGCTGACGGGTGACCCTGCGCATCCGGGCACGGCCGCAGGCTGGGTGCGTACCGAATTGTATTTTGGACTCGGGCCTGCCGATGCCGCGGGTGGCATCGACGCAGCCGCATGGCAGGCCTTCCTGGATAAGGAGGTCACGCCACGATTCCCCAGCGGACTGACCATGCTTGATGCCCTGGGCCAGTGGCAGGGCAGGGAGCAGTCGCATCCCGAGCACCTGCGTTCGAAGGTCATCGTGCTTCTCTATCCCGATGATGCAGCGGCGCGTTCGAAAATCGATGCCATACGCATGGCCTGGAAAGCAAAGACCGGTGACCTGTCGGTCCTTCGCGTCACCCAACCTGCAGAGGTCTCGTTCTGATGTCCGGCCCCACTCCTGCAACACGACGTCGCTTTGGCGGCGGTGATCTCAACGGCCTGTTCGGGCTCGTGGTCGACAACCTCTCGCTGCTCGCCTTCCTGGCCACGGCGCTCATCGGCATCTTCGGCATGCCAGCCGACCTCGTCTTCCGCCGCATGTTCCCGGGCACGGCGCTGGGTGTCCTGCTCGGCAACCTGGCGTACTCGTGGATGGCTCACCGACTCGCTGCGCGCACGGGGCGTGCCGACGTCACGGCGATGCCGCTGGGCATCGATGCGCCGACGACTATAGGCATGGCGTTGCTGGTGCTCGGCCCGGCATTCGCCGGCTACCGGCAGTCGGGTCTCGACGTACAGGCGGCGGGCGAAGCGACGTGGCACCTGGGCATGGCGTCGCTGGTCGTCATGGGCGTGCTGAAATTCGTACTCTCGTTCTTTGGCGCGTGGGTACAGCGTTCCGTGCCACGTGCGGGACTGCTCGGCTCCATTGCGGGAATCGCGCTGGTGCTGATGGGTTTCCTGCCGCTGGTGGAAATCATGAGGGTCCCTGTCGTCGGTTTCGCCGGGCTGGGCATCGTGCTGTATGCATTGATCGCGAAGCAGCGCCTGCCGCTCGGCCTGCCGGGCGTGCTCGGCGCCTTCATCGTGGGTGTCGCGCTTTACTACGGGCTCGGGCCGCTCGGCGTGCTGGGTTCGGGTTATCACTCACCGGCGGCGTGGACCTGGCGACTCGGCTTGCCGCTGCCGAGCCTGGGGTTCATCGACGGGCTCCCGGCGACCGTGTCCTTCCTGCCGCTGATCCTGCCCTTCGGCCTGCTCATGGTCGTGGGCGGCATCAACGTCACCGAGAGCGCGCGAGCCGCGGGCGACGACTATGCCACGCGCGACATCCTTCTTGTCGAAGCGCTGGCTACGCTGGTCGCAGGCGTCTGCGGTGGCGTGGCGCAGACCACGCCTTACATCGGCCAGCCCGCCTACAAGGCGATGGGCGCGCGATGGGGCTATACGCTGGCGACGGGCCTGGTGATCGGCCTGGGCGGCGTGTTCGGGTATCTGTCGAATCTCGTGGAACTGCTGCCCATCGCGGTGCTCGCGCCGATCCTCGTGTTCGTGTCCATCGGCATCACGACGCAGGCGTTTGAAGCCACGCCGCTGCGCTATGCAGGCGCGGTGGTCTTCAGCTTCTTCCCGGCCATCGCACGCATGCTGGCGATCAAGCTGGGCGATCCGACGATCGTCGACCCGGCGCATTTTGCGACGCTGTACGCCGATGGAAGCCAGGGTATTTCGGCCATGGCGGTCATCGTGATCCTTGGCAACGGCTTCATCATCACGTCGATGGTGTGGGCCAGTTTCGTCGTCGCCATGATCGACGGGCAGGTGAGGAAGGCGGCCGGCATCGTGGCGCTCGGCGGGGTGCTGACGGCCTTCGGCGTGATCCACTCCGTGCAACCGATCGGTCCGGTGTACCTGCCGTGGACGCTCGACGCGACATCGCGTGCGTTGGTATGGCAGTTCGTCGCGGCGTATGGTGCGCTGGCAGCCGTGCTCCTGCTTCTTTCGCTGGGGCGGCGGGCCACGCACGTGTCGAGGGAGGAGACGGTATGAAGACGGGTATGACATACAGGCGGTTTGCCGCGGGCCTGCTGCTGATGACGGCAGCCGCCTTCGGCGCGGGTGGCGCGGCCCTGGCGGATGACGCAGGCGGCGACAGGGCGGTAAAGGCATCGATGGACACCATGCAGATTTCCAGCCATGGGGCCGGGATGAACGCGTTGGTCTACGTGGCGGCAGGTGCCGGCCCGCATCCGGTCGTGATCCTTCTGCACGGCTTTCCGGGCAATGAAAAGAACCTCGACCTCGCCCAGGACATCCGTCGCGCCGGGTGGGACGTGTTGTTCTTCAACTACCGCGGGTCATGGGGTTCGCCCGGGGACTTCTCGTTTTCGCATGGCATCGAAGACGTCGCATCAGCGATCGCGTATCTGCGTGAACCGGCGAACGCGAAGCGACTTCGTGTCGATCCATCGCGCATCGTGCTCGTCGGCCACAGCATGGGCGGCTTCATGGCCGTGCAGGCCGCCTCTGCGGATCCTTCCGTCAAGGCCATCGGCATGATTTCGGCGGCGGACTTTGGCGGCCGGTTCGTGCAGACGCAGGGCAAGGGCCTGCGGGCCGACGCCATCCAGAAGACGGGAGTGGCGCTGGCGAAGGAAGGCCTGGCACCTCTGGCGGGCTGCACCGCGGACAGCCTTGCCGGAGACATCGCCGACCATGCCGCTGCATGGGGCTTCGTCTCGAAAGCCGCATCGCTGAAAGATCGCAAGGTGTTCGTAGCCACGTCGGACGATGGGCTCGCGCCATCGAATGATGCTTTCGTCGCCGCCTTGCGCAAGGCGGGCGACGCGGATGTCACGACCAGCCATTTTCCGACCGACCACGCGTATTCCGACCAGCGCCAGGAGTTGTCGAAAGCCCTGCTGCAGTGGCTCGCCACACAAATGTAGAAGCGCACGCACGTGCGCCGGCCTTTTGTGGGAGCGCGCCCTGCGCGCTACGGCTCCTCGCGAGGAACCACACGTGTTCGCGAAAAGATGTCGCGCGCGGGGCGCGCTCCCACGACGTGCTTCCACGACGTGCTTCCACGACGCGCACCCACAACCCGTCGGGGCGGGGTGGGTGGCCGGGGTCATGCCTTGAATTGCGGCTGCGGCGCAGCCACCCTTGGGCATCGTCCCAAGGAGTTTCTTCATGTCGCTTTCCGATCTCACTTCGCTGCCCGGCGTGACCGCCGCACCCGATGCCGCTACACAGGGCTTCGTCTTCAACCACACCATGATCCGCGTGCGCGACCTGGAGAAGTCGCTCGACTTCTATACCCGCGTGCTCGGCTTCACGCCGGTGTACAGGAATGTCTTCGACGAGGCGGCCTTCACCATCGTCTACCTGGTACTGGTCGGCGACCGCAGCGTGATCCCGGAGGACGACGACGAGCGCAAGCGCTGGGTCCTCAGCCAGCCGGGCGTGCTGGAGCTGACGCATAACCACGGCACGGAGAACGATCCGGAGTTCGCGTACCACAACGGCAACGGCGAGCCGCGCGGTTTCGGCCACCTGTGCGTCAGCGTCCCCGACGTGAACGAAGCCTGCGCGCGTTTCGAGGCGCTGGGTGTTACTTTCCAGAAGCGCCTGAGCGACGGTCGCATGCGCCACATCGCCTTCATCCGCGACCCGGACCAGTACTGGATCGAAATCCTGCAGCCCACGCCGTTCAGCGGCTGAGTCGACACCCATGCCCACGAACCTTCCCCCGGTCACGCGCAACCTGATCATCGTCAACGTGCTGGTGTTCATCGTGCAGAGCCTCCTGCACGATGAAACGACGCTGGCGGTGACCCGGTGGTTCGCGTTATGGCCGGTCGGCCACGACCTCGCCGTGGACCTGGGGGGAGGAGATATCGCCGGCATCGGCTTCCGCGTGTGGCAGCTGGTCAGCTACGGCTTCCTGCACGGAAGCATCCTGCATATCGTGATGAACATGTACGCGTTGTACATGTTCGGCGGCCTGATCGAACGCGTCATGGGCGTGCGCCGCTTCGTGATCTATTACTTCGTCTGCCTGGTGGCAGCCGCAGCCGCGCAGCTGGCGGTGATGCACTGGTTCGAGCCGGATCGCATCTTCCCGACCGTGGGTGCATCCGGTGCCGTGTTTGGCCTGCTTGGCGCTTTCGCCATGCTGTTCCCGCGCGAAAAGCTGATGCTCATCCCGATTCCGGTGGGCATTCCGGCGTGGCTCTTCGTCACGCTGTACGGTATCGCGGAGCTCGGCTTCGGTGTGACCGGCACCCTCAGCGGGGTGGCACATTTCGCTCACCTCGGCGGCCTGGCCGCCGGGCTCATCCTGCTCTGGGCGTGGGGCGTTCGACCGCCACCACGCCAGGGTTTCTGACGACCCGGCCCACCCTGCTCAGCGCAGGGCGAGGAAGTCCGGGCTGACCACGAAGCGCACCGCATCGAGACGGAAGCGCGCATCGGGGATGGCCGCGAGCAGGGCGTCCCGCTCGCTTTCCACCGCTTCCAGCTCGGCATCCGTGATCGACGGATTTACCGCATGCAGCGCGACCAGCCGGGCGTAGTCGGCATCGAGCTCACGGCGTGCGGCTTCGAGCGCTTCGTGCTTGAGCACTCCCGCACGGGCCTCGGCAAGGTCTTTCGCCCGGTCGAGCATGGGCGGGACGAGCTTCGAGAGGAACTTGCGGTAACGCGGCACCTCGATGTTGCGGTCGGCGGCACGACGCAGGGCGACGTCGCTGGGTCGGAAGGCCGGGCGCTCGCTGAGTTTCGTGTCGACCGTGAGCGCGAGCGGGGTGGTCGGCAGGAAGCGGCCGGCATCCAGCGAGCGATCGGCGATGACTTCCAGCACGAACACGGCCTGCAGCAGGGCCGTGCGCACGGGCAGGGCGTCATCGACGAGGAACGCCGCATTGCCCTGCTCGCCGGAGACCATGAGGTCGACGGCAGCCAGCACCATCGGGTGATCGAGCCGCAGCAGCGGAAGGTCTTCGCGCGCCAGGGCGAAATCGCGTGAGAACGTGACCGACACGGGGCCATCGCCGAAGCCGGTGAGGCCGTCGGTGGAGAGGTACTGCGGGTCGAGCATCACGATGTTGTCCGCGAGCTCTTCCGGGTGCACGCCGTACGTTTCGAACAGGCGCTGGATGAAGGCATCCCGTGACGGGTCGTCGTCTTCCGTGGCGAAGCTGTTGGCGAGGTCGTCGGCATGCGGGTCGCGGCTGGCGGCCAGTTCGAGCAGGTGGTCGCGACCGGCGTGGATGAGTGCCGAGAGCTCTTCGTGTGCGCCACGGGTCTCCGCCATCAGGGCGTCGAGCTCCTGGTCGCGGTAGTCGTCTTCGCGCGCATGCTCGTCGGCCAGCGTGGCCAGCAGGCTGCCGAAGCGGCGCAGCAGCTCACGGCCGTCGGCCGGGCTGGAGCGGAACGCATCGAGGCCTTCGTCGTACCAGCGGGCGAGCACATGCTGCGCGCTCTGCTCGACCACCGGCACGTGGATGGAGATCTCGTGCTTCTGGCCGATGCGGTCGAGCCGGCCGATACGCTGCTCGAGCAGGTCGGGATCGAGCGGGAGGTCCCACATGACCAGGCGATGCGCGAACTGGAAGTTGCGACCCTCGGAACCGATTTCCGAGCACAGCAGGAGGCGGGCGCCGTCCGGCTGGGCGAAGAACGCCGCGTTCCGGTCACGCTGCACGATGCCGAGGCCTTCATGGAAGCGTGCGACGCCTACGCCGCTGCGGGTACGCAGGGCGTCTTCTATGGCGAGCACCTTGGCCTGGCTGCGGCACAGGAGCAGGAACTTGTCGGCGGGGTGTTCGTCGAGCAGATCGATCAGCGCGGCGAGGCGTGGATCTTCGTCGTAATCGAACTCCAGCGCGGCCGGCGTGTGCTGGATGTCGGAGCGGAACTCGGCGAGCAAGGCCTCGCGGCGACCTTCGTCGAGCAACTCGGGATCGAGCGCGAGGATCTCGGGCACGCGGCGCGGGAAGCCGCCGATGCCGGCGCGACGGTTGCGGAACATGGCACGTCCCGTGCCGTGGCGGTCGATCAGCGCGGCGAGGAGGGCGTCGCTCGCATCATCGCGGGCGAGGAGGCTGGCGAGCTCGCGATCGCCCTTGAAGCGGTCGGCGAGCGTGGCGCGCTGGTCCTTCGTCAGGGCCTTGCCGCCGGCCAGGGCACTGGCGATGTCGGAGAGGGCGCCGTAGCCGGCCGATTCGGCCAGATAGGCGTCGAGATCGCTGTAACGCTGCGGATCGAGCAGGCGCAGGCGGGCGAAATGCCCCGCCCGGCCCAGCTGTTCCGGGGTCGCGGTGAGCAGGATGACGCCGGGCGTGGCGCCGGCGAGCTCTTCCACCAGCGTGTAACGGGGGCTGGCGCCTTCCGGGGTCCATTCGAGGTGGTGTGCCTCGTCGACCACGATGAGATCCCAGCCAGCGTCCTTCAGCTGCTGCGCGCGGCGCGGCGAGCCCTCGAGGAACGCGAAGTCGGCGATGACCAGCTGTTCGTCCTCGAACGGGTTGCGGCCGTCGCTGGCCTGCTCGATGGCCTCGCAGCGCTCTTCGTCGAAGATGGAAAACGCGAGGTTGAAGCGACGCAGCAGCTCCACGAACCACTGGTAGACCAGCGTCTCGGGCAGCAGGATGAGCGCGCGCCCCGCACGGCCGGCGGCCAGCTGGCGCGCCAGGATCATGCCGGCCTCGATCGTCTTGCCCAGGCCGACTTCGTCGGCGAGCAGGATGCGTGGCGGACGACGGGCGGCGGCGATGCCGGCGACGCGCAGCTGGTGGGGCACCAGCCCGATGCGTGCGGATTCCAGGCCCCAGGAGGCCGAGCGGCGCGCTTCGGCACGGCGGCGCAGGGCTTCCAGTCGCAGGTCGAAGTGATCGTTGGGGTCGGTGCGGCCGACGGTCAGGCGGTCATCGGCCTGGGAAAGCGCCTGCTCGTCGTCGAGCTGGCCCTCCTCGAGCTCGCGGCCTTCGCCACGGTAGACGAACAGGCCGTCGCGTTCCTCGATGCGCTCGACCAGGAAGGCGATGCCTTTGCCTGATACACGCTGGCCGGCGCGGAATTCCGCGCGGATCAGCGGTGCGCTGTCGGTGGCATAGGGGCGCAGGACGCCTGCCTTGGCGAACAGCACCTGCACGCCGCGCCCTTCGACGCGGAGAATGGTGCCGAGACCGAGCTCAGGCTCGGCGGTGGAGATCCAGCGTTGACCAGGTTCGAACATGCTTTGGGGAGCCAGGGACATCAAGGGGGCGTTGATTATCCGCCCCGGAGCGTCCCGTGCCTACCGTCGGAATGCTCAGGTCTCGGCCCATCGCCTCAACAGGTTGTGGTAAACACCCGTCAATTGCAGGATCGACGCCTGGTCGGCGGCACTGCTCGAGAGGTTGCGGATCGCTGTGTCGAGCTCGAGCAGCAGGCGCCGGGCCCCGTCGTCGCGCACGAGGCTCTGCACCCAGAAAAACGAGGCCACGCGGGCCCCGCGGGTCACCGCCGTGACGCGATGCAGGCTGGAAGAGGGGTAGACGATGGCATCGCCGGCAGGCAGCTTTACCTCATGCTCGCCATACGTATCGCTGACGATCAGCTCGCCGCCGTCGTATTCCTCCGGCTCGCTGAGGAAGAGAGTGCACGAAATGTCGCTGCGTACCTGGATTCCGTCGTGGCCCGTCGACATCACGGCACCATCGATGTGAAATCCGTACTCGCCGCCCCCTTCGTAGCGATTGAAACGCGGTGGGAGCGTGCGCAGCGGCAGCGCCGCGGCGTGGAACAGCGGGTGGCGGCCAAGCGCCGCGACGATGGTGTCGCCCAGTTCGGCACGCAGGGGCGACGTATCGGGTAACTGCAGGTTGCGCTTCACCCTCGCACCTTGTGGACCGACGGTCTGGCGACCATCGGTCCACTCGGCGCCTGCCATGGCGGCGCGCATGCCGGCGACCTGTTCTTTATCCAGGACTTCCGGGATGTGCAACAGCATGGCGAGGTTTCCTGTTCGTGGTCAGAAGCGGACGTTGGCCGTGATCATGGCCGACCGGGGCGTGCCCGGCGTGTAACGGTAACCACTCTTGTTGATCGCCGCCACGTAGTTCTTGTCGAACAGGTTGTACACGTTGAGCTGCAGGTCGAAGTTGCGATTGACCGGATAGCTGGCCATGGCGTCGAAGACCCAGTAATCCTTCGTATAGGTCGGCGTGCCCACGGCGCCGTCGGTACCGCGCTCGAGCTTGCCGGAATACCTTGCGCCACCACCGATCGTCAGGTTGAAGGGCAGGTGGTAGGTCGTCCACGAAGTGAAGGCTTTCTTCGGTGTGTAGGCGAGGTCGCTGGAGCCGTTCTGGGCCACGTTCGTACCCTTCGCCACGGTCGCGTTCATCGTGGTGAAACCTGCGCTCACTGCCCAGTCGTCGGTGATCCGGCCCACGGCGGAGATCTCGACGCCCTGCACGCGCTTCTTGCCGACCTGGTAATACAACAGGTCCGTCGGATCCTGCACCAGCTCGTTGGTGACCGTCGTGCGATAAAGCGCGCCGGTGACAAGCAGCCTGGAATCCATGAGGTCCCACTTCGTGCCGACTTCCGCCGTGCGAGCCTTCTGCGGATCGAAGTTCGGGTTGTCACCGCTGTTCGCCGACGACGAAAGCGTCAGCGTATTGCCGCCCGGGGGCTGCTGCGACTGGGCGAAGTTGACGTAGATGCTGCCGTTGGGTGCCGGCTTGTACAGGATGCCGAGCTTGTAGTTGAAGAGGTTGTCGCTGGTCTTCGCCGAAACACCGGAAACCACCGAACCCGTGGGCAGTGCGCCGCAGACGGGGGCACCGCGGCCGCCGCAGACGACCATGCTGTCGAAGTCGGTCTTGTAATGATCAAAGCGGACGCCGGCATTCACCTGCCACTTCTCGCCGAACTTCACGGTGTCGAAGAAGTAGGCGGCCGCGGTGTTCGTCTTGCCGCCCGACTCGGCACCGTTATCGGCGTAACGCAGGCCGCCGACGTCGGAATACGGATGATAGAGGTTCGCCGCCGGCCAGGTGCTGCCGGTCAGTGCCGCTTCGCCGACGGTACGTGCTTCTTCGTTGGACAGCTCGATGCCGGTGCTGATGTTCTGCGTGATGCTGCCGGATTCGACGGTGGCCGTGACGTTGGTCTGGTTGGTGGCGATGCGGTTCGACTGGTGCTTGAACGTGGGCAGGCTGCGCGCCACGGTCCACGTCGAGGGATCGGTGGGATCCGGCGTGAGCAGGTTGGCCGTGGCGCCCATGTACGAGGTCAGCAGGTAATTCTGAGTGGTGCGGCCCCAGCGCGCCGTGTTGTGCAGCGCGACCTTGTCGTTGAAGTCGTGCTCGACGATGACCGTGAACATGTCCTGCGTATCGCGGTCATGATCCTGGTTGGTGCCGTAGAAATTGTTCGAATCGACCTTCGCGGCATCGGACAGGAAGCTGCGGCCGTCCGGTGCCGTATAGCCCGGCAGGCCGATCGTCGGGACGCCGCCGTCGGGCGTGTTGTTCTGCTTGATGTGCAGGTAGTCGATATACACGCGCGTGGGCGTGCCCAGGCCGAAGGCGAGCGAGGGCGCAACGCCCCAGCGGTTGTTCTCGACCTTGTCACGGCCGTACACGCCGCTGTCCTGGCCCATGACGTTGAGCCGGAAGGCCGCGTCGGTACCCATGGCCTGGTTCCAGTCGGCCGTCGTGCGCTTGCGCGTGCCGCTGCCGTACTGCACCGAACCGGAGACGCCGTTGCCGAGTACCGGCTGCTTCGTCACCAGGTTGATCGCGCCGGTGGGAGCCGTGCGGCCGTATTCGGTGCCGTCCGGGCCCTTCGTGACTTCGACCTGCTCGATATTGAAGATGTCGCGGGACACGGTGCCGAGATCGCGTGCACCGTCGACGAAGATGCTGCCCGATGTATCGAAGCCACGCATGTAGATCGCGTCACCGGTGCTGGTCGAGCCGTTCTCGCCTGCGTAGAAGGTGCCGACGCCCGGGCTGTTGCGCAGTGCCTCGGTCAGCGTGGTGGCACCCTGCTGCTTCATGATCTCGCGGCTGATGATCTGCACCGTCTGCGTCGTGTCGAGCAGCGACTGCGTGAATTTCGGCGAGGACGCCTTGTCGACGCGGTAGTCGGTTGAACGATCCGCATCGACCTGCATGCCGGGAAGCGCCTGCGCGTCGTTGACCTTCGCAGCCTGAGGCGGCGCATCGACGGCGACATCGGTAGCGACGGCGCCGTTGGCAAGCGACAGGAGGACGGCAGCACCGACGGTGCGCACGGCGGGCGAGGCGTGCTTGCGGCTCTTGATGAAGGCCATGGGTAATCCTTGCGTGGCGTTATCGAAAATGGACGGGCCTCGCCGCGCGCAAACACACCCGTCGCAGGCCGGATGGCTCGCGCTTCGGAAGTGCCCTGTTGTGCCCTGAGACGCAAGGGATCGCGCAGCGTTAAGCCGCTGTGAGCGACATCGTAAACTTAATGAGAACGATTCGCAATCTTAGGTAAGCCTGATCACGGAAGGGGGTAGGGAATGGCGCCACGCGCTCCTACAGCGGTAGGGGAGTGTGGCTTTTCGGTCGGTGCACAAAAAAACGCCGCCCTTTCGGGCGGCGTTTCCGGTCTGGCTTCGGCGTTACCGAATTACCAGATCTTCACCTGCTTGTCGCCCGAGCGGACCATGTTCGAGCCCGGCTTGCACTGGAACGCCGTGGCGAACGATTCCATGTTCGACGGGGCACCGATCGCGCGGAGCGAGGCCGGCGCGTGCGGATCGACGTTGAGGTACAGCATGGCCTGCTTCTCGCGTACGCTGCCGCGCCACACGCGTGCCCAGTTGAGGAAGAAGCGCTGGTCCTGGGTGTAGCCGTCGATCTTCGACTCGGCTTCCTTCGGGTTCTTCTTCAGCGCTTCCTGCAGCGCGTCGAACGCCACGGCCGTGCCGCCCAGGTCGGCGATGTTCTCGCCCAGGGTCAGCTTGCCGTTCACGTGCAGGTCCGGGTGGTCCTTGATCGGTGCGTATTCGTTGAACTGGGCCACCAGCTTGCCGGTGCGCTCTTCGAACTTCTTCTTGTCGGCGTCGGTCCACCAGTTGGTGTTGTTGCCTTCGCCGTCGAACTGGCTGCCTTCGTCATCGAAGCCGTGGCTGGCTTCGTGGCCGATGACTGCACCGATACCACCGTAGTTGATGGCGTCGTCACCGTTGGCATCGAAGAACGGCGGCTGCAGGATCGCGGCCGGGAAGTTGATCGTGTTGTCGGTGGGGTTGTAGTAGGCGTTGACCGTCTGCGGGGTCATGCCCCAGTCCTGCCGGTCGGTCGGCTTGCCGATCTTGGCGAGATCCCAGTGGTAATTGAACTTGCTGGCGGCTTCCACGTTGGTGAAGTAGCTCTCGCCATTCACGTCCAGGCCCGACCAGTCACGCCACTTGTCCGGGTAGCCGATCTTCGGCAGGAAGGTGTTCCACTTCGCGATGGCTTTCTGCTTGGTCTCGTCGCTCATCCAGTCGAGCTTCTCGATGCGTGCCTTCAGTGCATTGCGCACGTTGTCGACGAGCTCGTTGGCGCGCTGCTTGGCTTCCGGCTTGAACACCTTCGCGACATACAGCTGGCCCAGGGCTTCGCCCATCGACGAGTTGACGGCACCGAGGACGCGCTTCCAGCGCGGCTTCTGCTGCGGCTGGCCCGAGAGGGTCTTGCCGTAGAAGTCGAACTTGTTGTCCTGGAAGGCCTTCGACAGGTAGGTCGAGGCACCGTCGATCGCATGGAAGCGCAGGTATGCCTGCCACGTGGCGACCGGCGTCGACGCCAGCATCTTGTCGAATTCCTTGAAGAACTTCGGCTGCGAGAGCGAGAAGCCCTTGTCCACCGTCACGCCCTGGGCAGCGAAGAACTTCTCCCAGTTGAAGTGCGGGGTGATCTTGTCGGCTTCAGCCACGGTCACGAAGTGGTACTGGTTCTCCGGCGTGCGCATTTCGACCGGTGCCAGCGAGGCGGCAGCGAGCTGCGTTTCGAACTTCATCACGGCCTCGGCCTGGGTCTTCGCGTCGGCATCGGAAACGCCGGCGAGGGTCAGGGTCTTGGTGATGTAGTCGACGTAGGCCTTGCGGTTATCGGCCTGCTTCGGGTCGGTGTAGTAGTCCTTGGTCGGAAGACCCAGGCCGTCCTGCTGCGCGAAACCGATCTGCGTCTTGGCGTTCTTGAAGTCCGCGCCCGAACCGAAGCCGAACACGTAGCTGTCGCCATTGTTGAAGCTGGCGTCGAGGAAGTCGACGATGTCCTGCGGGGACTTGAGCGCGTCGATCTTCGCCAGTTCCGGCTTCAGCGGCTCGACGCCGGCCTTCTCGATGGCGTCTTCGTTCATGCCCGAGCGGTACAGCAGGCCGATCTTCTGCTCGATGGAGCCGGCGGTCGCGGTGCCCGCGCCCTTGTCCATGGCATCGACGATGTCGTGCTGCGTGTTCAGGCTGTTTTCGGCGAGCTGGTCGAAGGCGCCCCAGCGGGTGCGGTCGTCCGGGATCGGGTTGGCGGCCACCCACTTGCTGTTGACGAAGCCGTTGAAGTCGCCGCAGGCATCGATGTTGGTGTCGATGTCCGACACGTCGAACGTCGGCTTGGCCGGCGCGGATGCCACGGTCGAGGCCGGTGCAGGCGCGGCCGTGGCCGAGGAGGTCGGCGTGTTGCCGCCCGGGACGGCCTGGTCGGCATCGTTGTGCTTGCTGCAGGCGGTGCCGACGAGCGCGACGCTCAGCGCCAGTGCGAGCGGCTTCAGGTACTGCTTGGTCATGGATGTCCCTCTGTGTGGCAGGAAATCGACGCCCCCGGCGCCGATACTCCCTCGAGGATAGCCGCTGCGCGGGGTCCGGGGAGCGAACCGTGACGAAGGTCATGGTCCGCGAAGATTCGCAAGGACTTACGACGATTTGTCCCGGGACTGTCACAGCGGGTTCTTACGCTGGGGGAACCGCATGACAGGGGATGCGGCCCACGTACCCGGCCGAAGGCCCACGAAGGAGCTCAGTCATGCGTAAATTACTGGCCGCAGGTATCGCCTGCGTGCTCACCCTGTCAGCAGCATCCATGGTCGCGGCCCACCAGACGGCGCCGGCAGAGGCTTCCACGGCGACCGACCTGCTGGGTTTCGGCTTCGGCGGCGGCCACGGTGGCCATGGCAACGGCAACGGCAACGGGAATGACCCGCGCACCGCGACGCCCATCAAGCATCTCATCGTGATCTTCCAGGAGAACGTCTCCTTCGATCACTACTTCGGTACGTACCCGTTCGCAGCCAACCCGCGTGGCGAGCCGGCCTTCTACGCGAAGCCGTTCACGCCGTCGATCAACGGCCTGTCGCATCGCCTGCTCACGCAGAACCCGAATGCCACGAACACGGCCAATGCCGACGCGGCGCTGAACCCCTTCCGCCTGACCCGTGCCCAGGCGGCCACCGCCGACCAGGACCACAGCTACACGTCGGAGCAGGGCGCCTTCCACGGCGGCCGGATGGATCTCTTTCCGCTGTATACCGGCCACGGCGAAGCATTGCCCGGCGGCGAGGCGTCGGAAGAAGGCAAGGGGCAGGTCATGGGCTACTACGACGGCAACACCGTCACGGCCTACTGGAACTACGCCCAGAACTTCGCCATGAGCGACAACCATTACGGCACCGGTTTCGGTCCGTCGACACCGGGTGCGCTGAACCTCATCGCCGGCCAGACGGCAGGCGTCGTCGACACGTTGAACGGCACCGGCGCGCTCACGGCCGACGGCAACGGCGGTTACACCATGATCGGCGACCCGGATCCCATCGGCGATGTCTGCGCCTCGCCCACGGCGAACCAGGTGACCATGGGCGGCCGCAACATCGGCGACCTGCTCAACGACCACAACGTGACCTGGGGCTGGTTCCAGGGCGGTTTCGACGTCACCCGCACCAACGCGGACGGCAGCACGGGCTGCACGCGCCGTACGCTTTCGAAGGTGACCAAGACGAGCTCGAACGACTACAGCCCGCACCACGAGCCGTTCCAGTATTACCCCTCGACCGCCAATCTCACGCACGCGCGGCCGACGTCGGTCGCCATGATCGGCAAGAGCGGCGACGCCGCGAACCACCAGTACGACACGGACGACTTCTACGACGCGCTGGACGCAGGCAACCTGCCGGCGGTGAGCTTCGTGAAGGCACCTTCGTACCAGGACGGCCACGCGGGGTATTCCGATCCGCTCGACGAGCAGGCGTTCGTGGTGCACGTGCTGAACGCCGTGCAGCAGAGCGACGACTGGAAGGACACCGCCGTGATCATCGCCTATGACGATTCCGACGGCTGGTACGACCACCAGGCGCCGCCGCGTACGAACGCTTCCGCCGGTACAACGGATGCCGTCGACGGCGACGGCCTCTGCAAGGGCCGCGAAACCCTGCCCGGCCTCGACGGCAAGACGCCGGCCCAGGGCCGCTGCGGCTTCGGCCCGCGCCTGCCGCTCATCGTCGTGTCGCCCTGGGCGCGCCAGAACATGGTGGATCACAGTGTGAGCGACCAGAGCTCCATCACGCGCTTCATCGAAGACAACTGGCTGTCGGGCAAGCGCATCGGTGGCGGTTCCAGCGATGCACAGGCGGGTCGTCTCGACGGCATGTTCGACTTCTTCCTGCCGCGCCTGACGAACCGGAAACTGATCCTCGACGAATCCACGGGTCAGCCGACGCAGGGCAGTGGCTGGCCGCGGGGTCCGCACGGGCATGGCTGATCGCCGTCGGTTCCTGAAGACGGCGGGTTGGGCGGCCGCGGCGGGTTGGATCCCGTCGCGGCTGTTCGCGCAGGATATGCACGGCATGGCCATGGCGCCGGCCGCCGCCAAGGTTGGCAACGCGCTCTGCATGCACCCGATGGGCGATACCACGCGGTTGCCCGGCCTCGTCGATCCGTCGAAGCTGGCGGCTTACGTCGATCCGTTACCCCTGCCGCCGGTGCTGAAGCCCGAGCCGGGCAAGCCGCTGCACGTGCGCATGGCGGAGACATCGCACAAACTGCATCGTGACCTGCCGCCGACCACGCTGTGGACGTACGGCGGGCACTATCCCGGGCCGACCATCGAGGCGCATGCGGGGCAGGCGATCGACGTGGTGTGGGAGAACGCGCTTCCGACGAAACATTTCCTCCCGGTGGATCATGCGATCTGCGGTGCCGAAGCGGACAAGCCGGAGGTGCGTGCGATCGTGCATCTGCATGGGGCGAAGCTGCCACACGCGGACGATGGCTACCCGGAGGACTGGTACGTGCCGGGCAAGTCGCGCAGCCACCATTACCCGAACGCGCAGGATGCCTCGACGCTCTGGTATCACGACCACGCCATGGGCATCAACCGGCTGAACATGTATGCCGGGCTGATGGGCCTTTACCTCCTGCGTGACGACCACGAGCTGTCGCTCGGGCTCCCGTCGGGCGAGCATGAGCTGCCGCTGGTGCTGGCCGATCGCTGGCTGCACAACGACGGGCGTCTTTATTACCCCGACTCCGGCGATGCGAAAGCGCCGTGGGTGCCGGAGGTGTTCGGCAACCTCACGCTGGTCAACGGTGCGATCCTGCCCCGTGCCGATGTCCAGGCGCGGCGCTATCGCCTGCGCGTCGTCAACGCGGCCAACGGGCGGTTTTACCATCTTCGCTTCAAGGATGGCCGTCCGTTTCAGGTGATCGGTTCCGACCAGGGACTGCTGGCCGGGCCGGTGCCGCTGAAGGCCCTTTTCCTCGCGCCGGGCGAGCGTGCGGATATCGTCGTCGATTTCGCGACGCAGCGCGGTGCCGGCGTGGAGCTCATGAACGACGCGGTGCCCCTGATGCAGTTCGCGGTGGGGAAGGGCGAGGTCACGGACGATAGCCGCGTGCCAGCCGTGCTACGCGAGGTGCCACGCGTTACTGCGACGACGGCATCAAGGACACGCGAGCTGACGCTGGACGAATACAGTGACTGCGTCGCCACGCCGATGCTGATGTTGCTGGGTGGCAAGCGCTGGCATGACCCCGTGACCGAGAAGGTGGCGCTGGGCAGTACGGAGATGTGGAACCTGGTGAACCTCACCGAGGACACGCACCCGATCCACCTGCATCTGGTGCGCTTCCAGATTCTTGATCGGCGGCCATACGACGTCGACGATTACACGGCCCGCAAGACCCTGCGGTACATCGGCCCGGCGCAGGAACCGCCGGCGCACGAGCGGGGGTGGAAGGATGTCGTGCAGGCGTACCCCGGCATGGTGACGCGCATCGTGGCGACGTTCGATGGCTACGCCGGTCGCTATGCGTGGCACTGCCACCTTGCCGAGCATGAAGCCAACGAAATGATGCGCCCGTTCGAGGTGTCGTAGGAGCGCGCCCTGCGCGCGACATGTTCTGGGGCCATGCAGCTCAATGCCTCGTGTGTTGCCGGGGGTGGTAGCGAAAGGATGTCGCGCGCGGGGCGCGCTCCCAGAGGCTCCGGGTGTGGTCGCCAAAGGATGTCGCGCGCAGGGCGCGCTCCTACTGTGCAGCTTTTATAAGACTTTGCGCAGGGCTTCCGCATCCAGCCTCACCACCGGATACGCGCCCACCTTCTGTGCCGAATACCACGGGCTGCGTTCGAAGAAGAACGTCAGGCGTGCGCGCGGACTGGCCGCAAACGCCGGGTCGTTTTTCACCTTCGCCTCGAATTCCGCCTTCAACGCCGGATCCGCCGCCATCATCCTGCGAGCCAGTGCCTCGGTCACGCGCGGCTCGCTGTATTCCTTCTGTTCGAAGATGGCGTTGAAATAGCCCCACTGCAGCAGCGAATCCGGCGCACGCGCATCGAGGAGATTGAGCGCAAGCACGGCGTCGGTATTATCCGCACGCACGATGACCGTGCCAGCGGGAAGCCCGACGTTTTCCGTGGCCGTGGCGATCTTCATGTCCTTGATCATGTGATGGCCTTCGAACGGCTTCTCGGCCCACTTCGGCTGCGACAGCGTGTCGGCCGCCACCGCAACGTGCACAGGTGCCGTCGTGCGCGTATACGGGATGCCGTGCGCATCGAGCCGCGCGATGAGGTCCGTCCACTGCGGGGGAATGGCCCAGGCCGCGGGTATCGACGCGCTGACGTCGGGCAACAGGCCGTTCCAGTTCTGGATGTCGTAGTTCCTGTCCTTGCCCGGCTGGTACTGCACCCAGATGTCACCGGAGACGTCGCTCTTCGTCTGCGTGAAGACATAGCCTTTCAGCGTGAACGGCGTCGGCGTGGGATCCTGCCGGAAGGTCACGGGCAACGTGGCACCCGACGTCGACGACAGCGCCGTGGCCCACGCATCCGCCGACTTCGACGCATTCACGAGCGCGGACGGGTCGGCGTTGACGACGCCCAGGACGCTGCGCACCACGTCGTAGGTCGCGCGCACGCGGACCTCGTACGACTTCAGCATGTGGGTTTCGATCAACAGACCGGCGCGATTGCGAATGGCCGCATAACCCGTCGAGAAACGCGGGCCGGATCCGAAGTTCTCGATGCCCTTCGTGATGTCGCGCCCGTCGCGGAACTCGAGGTACGGCGAGGCCAGGTGGCCCCGCTTTTCATAGGCAGGCATGACCTTGTCGGCGTACACGGCCTGCCACGCCGCGATCGATGGGGGCAGCTTGTGCGGATCCTCTGCGTACCACGTCAGGTCGTACTGGTAATCGGCGCCGTCGGTAGTGTGGATGTCGATCAGCAGGTCCGGATTCCACGCGTTCCAGAGCTTGAGCCACGCGCGTGTCTCGGGTGCATCTGCCTTGACGTAGTCGCGGTTGAGGTTGAGGTACTGCGACTGTCCGCGGAAGCCCATCCGTTCGGGGCCGTTCTGGTTGATGCGGTAATACGGCCCGGAATTCTCGTGACCGTCGACGCTGTAGACCGGTATGTAGACGAGTACGGCATGGTCGAGGAGATGGGGGAGCCTGCCCGTGGCGGCGAAGTCGCGCAGCAGCATGAGGCCTGCATCCTTGCCTTCGATCTCGCCCGGGTGGATGCCTGCCTGCAGCAGCACGACGGGCTTGCCCGCGGCGTGGGCGCGCTCCGGGGACAGGTCGCCATCCTTGCCTGCGATCACCACCGTCATGGGGCGGCCTTCGGGCGTGGTGCCGAACGTCTCCAGGCGGATGGTGTCAGGCGCGGCTGTCGCCAGCCGTTGCAGGAACGCCTGCGTCTCGGCATAAGACGGCGTGGTCCGGAACCGGGACGCCTCGGCGGGCGTCGTCCAGGTGTCCTTCGCATGGATGGCCATCGGGCTCACGGCCAGCAGGGCGAGGAAAAGACGCGCAGGGGTCATCGCAGGCATGGAACCATCCGGAAGGAGAATTCATGCATTGTGTGATTTTTTCACCGTCGCTGCGAATCATGGGGGAAAGAGGAGAGGTCATGGCAGACGAGGCAAAACGCCGGGAGCGCGATGCACTGCTGCATACCCACCGGAAAATCCTGTTCAAGGTGGCGGCGGTGTATGCCCGTGGCGTCGAGGACCGGCGTGACCTCGCGCAGGAGATCGCCCTGCAGGTGTGGCGCTCGTTCGGAATCTACGACCCGTCGCGATCCTTTTCCACGTGGATGTACCGGGTGGCGCTGAATGTGGGGCTTTCCCATGCACGGCGACAGCGGGACCGGCCCGAGTCACTCGATGCATCGCTGATCGACTCGCTGGGTGGCGGCACGCCCATCGAGGAGCCCGACGAGCGGCTGCTCCAGCTGTCGCGTGCGATCGAAAGCCTCGCACCACTGGATCGTGCGCTGATCCTGCTTTACCTCGACGAGCTTCCGCACGCGGAGATAGCAGCGGTACTGGGCATGAGCGAATCCAACACGGGCACGCGCATTGCGCGCCTCAAGCAACGCCTGCGCCGGCAGTTGACCGGTGCGACGAACGTACGTCCCACCACATGATCCGGGAGACAGCCATGGAAATCGATGAACTCAAGGCAGGCTGGGCCCTGCTGGACCAGCGGCTCGAACAGCTGGACCAGCGGATGGCGACGCTGCAGTCAACCCTGTCGGTCGCGGTCTCCGACCAGCGACGCAGGGGTGTGCAGGCGGAACTTCGCCCGCTGGTGGTGGGCCAGGTGCTGCAGCTGGTGGCGGGTGCGGCGTTCGCCGTCGCGGGCGGTTCGTTCTGGGTCCATCACCTCCATGCACCGACCCTGTTCGTGACCGGGCTGCTGCTGCACGCCTACGGTCTTGCGGCGATCGTGGCGGCAGCACGAAACCTCTTCCTCGTGCATCGGTTACACGAGGCTGCGCCGGTGCTCGAACTGCAGCGCCGCATAGCGACGCTACGCGCATGGCGGATCGCCGAAGGCAGATGGTTCGGCGTCGCGGGCTGCTTTATGTGGGTCGCCACGGTGGTCTGGGGCTTCGGCATGGCGGGCGTGGACGTGGTGTCCGCGAATCCGGCATTCGTCGCCCTAAATCTCCTCGCGGGCATCGTCTGCCTCGGGGTGTTCGTGGTGGCCAGCCGGCGCGATCGCTCGCCGGAGGGCACGTCGGTACGCCGGGCGCGCGAGCGGCTCGACGAGATCAGCCAGTTCGAGGCACCCTGATGCCTAAGCAGGCGCTAAGCTGCCGGGGCCGATAATTCGATCCATTCCCTGCCGGTAGCGCCCCTTGCATATCATCCTGATCGAAGACGATGCCCAGCTCGGCGATGCCATCCGCCGTGCCCTCGAGCGGCTGGCGTATACGATCAGCTGGTTCCGCGACGGCCATCAGGCCCTGGCGGCCCTGCGCGACCAGAATGCCGACCTCGTGCTGCTGGATCTGGGGCTGCCGGGCCGCGATGGCATGGACGTGCTGATGGAAGCGCGCCGGCTGAAGGTGACCACGCCGGTTATCGTCATGTCGGCCCGTGATGCACTGGATTCCCGCATCGGGGTCCTCGACGCGGGCGCCGACGATTACCTCGTGAAACCGTTTCACCTCGACGAGCTCGCGGCGCGTATCCGTTCCCTTGCCCGGCGTGCCCGCGGCGCCGCCGTGAACCGGCTGGAAGCGGGAGCGCTCAGCCTCGACCTGGGAACGTTCGACGTGACCTGGCATGGCACGCGCGTCGAACTGACCCGCCGCGAGTTCGCCCTGCTGCAGGCCTTGCTCGAGCGGGCGGGGCGCATCGTGCGGCGCGAGTCGCTGGAGAACTCGCTTTACGGCCCGGACAGCGCCATGAGCACGAGTGCGCTTGAGGTGCTGGTCCATTCCCTCCGCCGGAAACTCAGTCACGGGGCGATCCAGACCGTGCGTGGTTTTGGCTACATGGTGCCGAGGGAGCCGCAATGAAGCCAGCCAGCCTGCGCCTGCGGCTGCTGGTGGTGATCGTGTTCGTGCTGGCGGCCGTGCTGCTGCCGCTGGGTGTGTTCAGTGCCCGGCGGACCATGGGTGAGGTGAATGAGCTTTCCGACGGTCGCCTGGCGCAGGCGGCCAGGACCCTGGAAGTGCTGGTGGGCCGTATCGGCGTCGACCAGCTGCGCAGTCGGCGCGCCGCCGAGCTGCTCGTGCCGAGCGTGTCGAATCACCCGCAGGAGCTCACCTTCGAAGGCCGCACCTTCGAGTCGGAAGTCGGCTTCCAGGTCTTCGACCGCGACGGCCATCTGTTGCTGGCGACGGAAAACCTCGCCGGTCTTCCCAACACGGTTTCGGCCGACGGCGCCTTCGAGGATGTCGTGAGTCGTCACTATCGCTGGCGTGTCTTCACGCTGATCCTGGAGCGCGACGGGGTGACCATCCGCGCGGGGGAGCGCTACGACAGCCGCAACGAGATTACTCGTGCCCTCTGGATCGAGCATGGCCTGCCTACGTTCCTCGGGCTGCCGCTGCTCGCGTTGCTGGTGGGCCTGGCCATCCGGCACGGCCTGGCGCCGCTGGAAGCCCTTGCCGACGCGCTCTCCCGGCGCGAGCCCGGCAGTCGCGAACCGATCCACCTGATCGATGCGCCGACCGAACTCAGGCCGGTACTCGCCGCGCTCAACGACCAGATCGGCCGTATCGAGGGAGCGCTGGAACGCGAGCGCCGTTTCAGCGCCGACGTGGCGCACGAGCTGAGGACCCCACTCGCCTCGACCATGATCAACCTCGAAAACGCGATGAATTCAGCGCCGCCGGACGAGGCGACGCAGGGTGCGCTGGAGGCGGCGCGGGAGTGCCTGGTGTCACTGGCACGACGCACGGAGCAACTGCTGGGGCTGGCGCGCCTGGAGGCGGGCGCGGCCGCAGGGCCCCGCGGCCAGGTCGATCTCTCGGAGCTGGTGCTGGAGGTGGTCGAGGAACTGTCGCCCGTGATCGGGCATGGCGAGGTGGAACTGGGTCTTGGTGAACTGCCCGACCGGCTGGTAGTGGAAGGCTATGTGGCCGCCTTGCGCGCCCTGTTGCGGAACCTGCTGGAAAACGCCTTCCGGCACGCACCGGTCGGTGGACACGTCGATCTATCGGTGGTCCTGAACGCGCACGAGGTAGTGATCGAGGTGGTCGACGATGGGCCCGGTATCCCGCCGGAACGCCGGGCTGCCATGTTCACGCGCTTCCAGCGCGGCATCGACATGCAGGGCAATGGCCATGGGCTGGGGCTCTCCATCGTGCAGCGGGCCGTGGAACTCCACGACGCTACCATCGAACTGCTGGACCGGCCGGGTGGCCGGGGCCTGCGCGTGGTGGTGAGGCTGCCGTTGTCGCAGGAGTCGATCGTCCAATCGTCGTAACAGGCGTCGGCGCATAATCGGAGGCCCTTACCTGGAGTGTCACCCGATGAAGAATCCGGAAGCGACCAAGATCCTCCGCAAGGCTGACCTGCACACGCCGAACGGGCTGGGCGAAGACGCCGTGCGCGATCTGTCTGCCGAGCTGAACGCGCTGCTCGCCGACACCTTCGCGCTTTACCTCAAGACGAAGAACTTCCACTGGCACATGTCAGGCCCGCGCTTCCGCGACCTGCACCTGCTGCTCGACGAGCAGTCGGACCAGATCTTCGCCACCACCGACGACATCGCCGAGCGAGTGCGCAAACTGGGTGGTACCACGCTGCGTTCCATCGGGCACGTTGCGCGCCTGCAGCGACTGTCCGACAACGATGCAGATTTCGTCACGCCGCAGGACATGCTGGCGGAGCTGCGCGAAGACAACCAGCGCCTGCTGGGCTTCCTTCGCGAAACGCACGGCGCATGCGATGAATACGGCGACGTGGCCTCGGCGAGCCTGATCGAGAACTGGATCGATGAAACCGAACGCCGCGTGTGGTTCCTGTTCGAGGCAGCGCGGGAGCATTGAGTCGTAAACCGTAAACCGTAAACCGTAAACCGCATCGAAGCTGTGGGAGCGCGCCCTGCGCGCGACATCTGTTCGCGACCACCTGGACAGGCTTCGCGAGAAGATGTCGCGCGCAAGGCGCGCTCCTACACGTTGGTGTGTCGTCCCGTACTGCGGTTATTTCTTCGGGGTGGCGATGGCGCCGATCAGGTCCTTGCCCTCGCCGCGCACCAGGTGCGGGTACTTCAGGCCACCGTGATAATCGACCTTGATGGTCGCGTAATCATCCGTGCTCTTGACCAGGAATTCTAGCGGCGTCGACGTGTCTTTCGCCGCAGTCACCGCGTCCTTCAGCACCTGTCCCGAATAATCCTTGCCGTTCACGGCGACCAGCTGCACGCCCGGCACGAGGCCTGCCTTCGCGGCCAGCCCATCCCACTGCGCGTCAGTGATGATGCCCTTCTCGTTCACCTGGATACCCAGCGAGTAAGCGAGGTTCACGGTCTTGCGCGTCTTCTCCGCGGTCTTCGCGAAAGCCGTCGGCTTGTCGTCGTACGTGAGCTTCCAGCCGCCGCCTTCGATGCCGTGCTCGGGTAGCGTGTCGCCGGTGTAATCGAGGCGCTGGCGCAGGAAAGTCGCCCAGTCATACGGCTGCACGCTGTTCAGCGTGGAAATCACGTCGTCGAACGTATAGGTCTTCGGCGTGTAGCTGCCGTTGTCCATGCCGTAGAACGCATGGGCGAATTCATCGAGCGTGTGCTTGCCACCGGAGAGTTCGCGGATCTTCGTGTCCACGTCGAGCCACAGCAGCTGGCCTTCCGGGTAATAGTCGGAGCCGCGGCGGAAGTTCGCCCAGCCCGAGCTGCCACGCGACTGCAGGGGAATACCGTCGGCCGTATCCTGCAGCGAACGCCATGAGCGGCCCGTGCGCGAGGACATGTCGGCCGAGATGCCGGCCAGCGAATCGCGCCACTGGTCCACGGTCCAGATACCCGACCGCGCGGCGACGACGCCGCAGAAGTAGTCGGTGAGGCCTTCGTAGACCCAGAGCAGGTCGTCCTGCATCGGCACGGTGAAGTCCGGCGTCCACAGATCGGCCGGGCGGCGGAACTTGCCGTTCCACGAGTGGATGTATTCGTGCGGAAGCAGGCTGCCCGCCGCCGCATGCACGTCGGCGTCGGTGAAGAAGTCGGCGGGGAGGCGATCGTCGCTCGACTGGTGATGCTCGAGGCCGAAGTGCCCCGTATGGTCGGACGTGACCAGCAGGAAGTCGTAGTGCCCGTAGTGGTGGGCACCGAACAGCTTGTTGGTCTGCACGACCATCGAGCGCTGGGCTTCGATCTGCTTGTCGGTGGCCTTCACGCTGGCGGCGGTGTCGCCGACGATATCCAGGTGCACGGGCGTGTCCTGGCCGGGCGCGAGGTCGACGCGGTTGAAGTACTTGCCGCCCATGATCGGGGAGTCGACGAGGTTCTCGAAGCTCACCGGCTTGAAGCCCACGGTGTCGCCACCCTGCGAGGCGGTTTCCAGCGCCGTCGCGAATTTCCAGCCCGCAGGCAGCCTGACGGACGGCTGCACCTGGATCCGGCTCGTGTAGTAACCGGCCGGATAGAAGGCTACTTCGTTGAACGACAGCGGTACGTAGTTGGGCGTGGCGGCCGCCAGGTATTCATAGGAAAGATCGAGCTGGGTCACGCCTTCGGGGACGTCGACGTGGAACGCGTACATCTCTTTCAGGTCGCGGCGCCAGGGAATCCTCTTGCCGTTGGCCGTGATCACGAAGCCGGCGACGTTGGCGAGCGGGCCGTCCGGACCGTGGTATCCGGGCAGCCACTTCGGGTAGTAGAGCACCGTATGGCCGGCCGCGACCGGGATGGTCTCGCGCACGTGGAAGATGTTCTTCGATGCGTCGGTGAGATCGACGTTGAGCGTGAGCGTGCCGTTGTACGGTTGGTCGACGGGCGCCGGGAGTTCCGGGACGGCCTTCGTGCCAGCGGGAACGTCGGCTGCACAGGCAGCGCCGACGGAGAAGGCGATCGCGGAGGCGACGGCAGCGGCGAGGATGGCACGGCGGAACGGTACGCGCATGGCTCGGTTTCCCTGGGATGGCATGCACCGATAGTCACGGCAGCTATCGTCGCGCGGCCCGTGCCAAAGGTCACGCCCGCGGGCGAAGGTGAGCCGGGCCGGACCCTCTAGGCTGCCGCAGGCCGGCGCCCCTCGGTTGGCACCGGCCTGCGCCCCTCGGTCGCCGCCGGCTGGAACGCTGGAACGCCCCGGCTGCCGTAGGAGCGCGCCCTGCGCGCGACATCTTCTGAGGCCATGCGCCCCAATCCAGCGCGTGAGCAGGGAACCTTTCGCGAAAAGATGTCGCGCGCAGGGCGCGCTCCTACTGCAATGACGCACCTCGGGAAAGCAGCAACGCGCGTGAGAAACAGCGACGCGCGTCGGAACCAGTAACGCGCGTGAGAAACAGCGACGCGCGTCAGAACCAGTAACGCGCGTCAGAAAACCAGCGACGCCATTTTCCGGCGGTACTGGCTCACCAGCACGGGATCATCCAGCGTGACGAACGCGGCCAGCAGGCGCTTCTTCGCCTGGCCGTCGTTCCACTCGCGCTGGCGCTTCAGCACGTCGAGGAACTGGTCGAGGCCGGCGGCGGCTTCGCCTTCGATCAGGAGGCGCACGCCCAGCAGGTCGCGTGCTTCCCAGTCGGCGTCATCTGCCTGCACGCGGGCCCGGAGCTCGCCGAGCGATGGCGCGCCCGCCAGCGCACGCGCCAGCTCGAGCTGGCTGCGCAGGCGTACGGCGCGGGTGTCGGTAGCGAGGTTGGCGGGCAGGGCGTCCAGTTCGGCCTGCGCGGCCTCGACGCTGCCGGCACGCAGCAGCGCCAGGGCGAGGTCCAGCTTCAGCTCGGCGCGGTCCGGCTCGGCAGCAATGGCCTGCTGGAGGCGGTTGATGGCGTCCTCCGCCGTTTCCGTCGACGTGTCAGCGGCATCGGCGGAGCCATCGGCATCGTTCGAGGCCTCGACCGGGACAAGGCCACGCTTCGTCAGGAATTCACGGATCTGCCCTTCGGGCAATGCACCGGCAAAGCCATCGACCACCTGGCCGCCACTGATCAGGATCACCGTCGGGATGCTGCGCACGCCGAACATGGCAGCCAGCTGCTGCTCCGCGTCGACGTCGATCTTCGCCAGGCGGAACGCGCCGTTGTACTCGGCGGCCAGCTTCTCGAGGACGGGGCCCAGCGACTTGCAGGGCTCGCACCACTCGGCCCAGAGGTCTACCAGTACCGGGGTTTCGAGCGACGCCTGGATGACATCGGTTTCGAAGGCCGCCGTGGTGGCGTCGAAAACGTGTTCACTGCGGGTCGGGGCACGGCTCACGGGATTCTCCTGGAACGATCGGTCGATGCCCCGTAAATCGGGGAAGCCGCCGAGCATATCAAGGCCGCGCTGCCTTTTCGGACAACGACCCAGGTATTCGTCATGCGCCCTGCACGCGGATTTGCGATCATATGACAGCGGGCCGCTGCGGCCTTGACCGCCGGTAAGGCATGCACAACGCCCAGAACCTGATCGTCTGCGAAAACTGCGACTCCGTTTACCGGAGGCACACGCTTGCCCGTGGCCAGGTGGCCGACTGCACGGTCTGCGGGGCGGTCCTCGACCGTTACCAGTGGCTGAGCGTCGAGGGGCAGTTCGCCCTGATCGTGGCCGCGCTGGTGGTTTTCCTCATCGCGAACGTCTCCCCCATCGTGACCCTCGGCCTCTCCGGCATGAGCGCGGACACGACGCTCTGGGGCGCCATTATCACGATGTGGATGGACGGCGCCCAGCTGGTCTCCGTCCTGACCGCCATGACGCTCTTCTTCTTCCCGCTCAGCCAGCTGCTCATTTTCGGCTGGGTGCTCGGGTTCGCGCGGAAGGGGCTGAGGGCGCCGGGCTTTCGCACGGCGATGTCGGTGCTGGTCCGCGTGAAGCCGTGGAGCATGATCGAGGTATTCATGCTCGGGACGCTGGTGGCGGTGGTCAAGGCGCACACGTATTTCGACGTGGCGACCCGGCCGGGCATCTGGGCCTACGGGTTCCTGACCATCCTGATCACCGTGTTCTCCAGCCACGATGCGCGGCACCTGTGGAACCTGACCCACAAGGCCCGGGCATGAGTACGCCGCCGCGCGCGATCGACATCGGCATCATGTCCTGCCACGTCTGCACGCTGGTCATCGAACGCAGCGATGACCCACACGCCCGCTGCCCGCGCTGCCTGAACCGGGTGCATGTCAGGAAGAAGAACAGCATCGCCACCTCCTGGGCGCTGCTGCTGTCCGCCGCCATGTTCTATATCCCGGCCAACATCTTCCCGATCATGCGCACGGCGTCGCTCTCTTCGATCGACGACAACACGATCCTCAGCGGCATTGCCGAGCTCTGGAAGGCAGGCTCGCCGGGCCTGGCCGTCATCGTCTTCACGGCGAGTATCGTGGTGCCCGTGCTGAAGTTCATCATCATGGGCATCCTCCTCATTTCCGTGCAGCGCTCCAGCGGGTTCATCGCCCGTCAGCGGGCGAAGCTGTACCGCTTCGTGGAACTCATCGGCTACTGGTCCATGCTCGACGTCTTTGTCGTGGCGATCCTGTCCGCCCTGGTTCACTTCAAGATACTCAGCCGCGTCGAGCCCTTGCCCGGCGTGGTTTATTTCGGCGTGGTGGTGGTACTCACCATGCTTTCGGCCATGAGCTTCGATCCCCGGCTGATCTGGGACAACAGGAAATCGCAATGAGCGACACCAACCAAGGAACCCCGCCGCCCGGCGAGGACCTGCCGCAGCCCTCGCTTCGCAAGTCGAAGGGTGTGTCCCTTATCTGGCTGGTGCCGATCGTCGCTGCGCTGGTGGGTATTTCCCTCCTGGTGAACCACGTGATGTCGGCGGGCCCGAAGATCACGCTGACCTTCCTCACGGCCGAAGGCATCGAGGCGGGCAAGACCCAAGTCAAATACAAGAACGTGGTGATCGGCAAGGTCACGACGATCCGGCTGTCGAAAGATCGCACCCACATCTCCGTCGCCATCGACCTGGACAAGGAAGCGAAGGGCTTCGCCACGAAGGGCACCCGTTACTGGGTGGTCCGGCCGCGCGTCGGCGCCGGTGGCGTCTCGGGCATCGACACGCTCCTGTCGGGCGCCTTCATCGGCGCGGATGCCGGCGATTCCGAAGAAGAACAGGACACCTTCACCGGCCTGGAAACCCCGCCGGCCGTGACCCACGGGGCGCCGGGGCGGCGGTTCACGCTGCACGCCACCGATCTCGGCTCGCTCGATATCGGGTCGCCGGTGTACTTCCGCCGCATCCAGGTCGGTCGCATCGTGTCCTACGCGCTCGACAAGGACGGCAAGGGCGTCTCGCTGCAGCTGTTCGTCGATGGCCCGAACGATCGCTTCGTCTCGAAGGACGCACGCTTCTGGAATGCCAGCGGCGTCGACGTCTCGCTTGGCGCCGATGGCCTCAAGCTCAACACCCAGTCCCTCGCCACGGTGATTGCCGGCGGCGTGGCGTTCCAGGATCCGCCGGGGCCGAACGATGGCACGCCCGCGGACGAGATGGCCGAGTTCAACCTGTTCAACGACCAGCAGACCGCGCTGGCGCCGCCGGATGGCAAGCCCACCTATGTGCGCCTGCGCTTCGCGCACTCGCTGCGCGGCCTGTCGCCCGATGCACCCGTCGAGTTCCTCGGCGTGAAGGTCGGCCGCGTGGTATCCGTCAACCTCGACTACGACCCGGCCACGAAGACCTTCCCGGTCGTGGTGGGTGCGCTGGTCTATCCGAAGCGACTCGGCCAGGCCGACCAGAAGCTGCGTGACGCGGTGGGCGGCCCCGAGGAAACCAAGATGGCCCGGCTCCTGCACACCCTCGTCGACCACGGCCTGCGCGCCCAGGCGCGCACGGGCAACCTGCTGACCGGCCAGTTGTATATCTCGATCGACTTCGATGCCAAGGCAGCGAAGGGTCCGAAGATCGCCTTCAACGAGAGTGCCAAACCCCTCGAGGTGCCCACCACGGCCGGTGACTTCGACCATCTGCAGGAGCAGGTGTCGAGCATCGTCGACAAGATCGAGAAGATCCCCTTCGATTCGATCGGCAAGAACCTCGACGGTAGCCTGCATGAACTGCAGGGCACCCTGAAGCAGGTCAACAGCGACCTCCTGCCCGAGGCGAAGAAGACCCTGCAGGGCGTGAACAGGACGGTCGGCACGGCCAACGACGCGCTGTCCGAGGACTCGCCGCTGCAGACCGGCATTGCGAACACGCTCGAGGAGCTCCAGCGCACGGTGCGCTCGGTCCGCGCCTTCACCGACTACCTTGGCCGCCACCCCGAAGCCCTGCTTCGTGGCCGCGGCGCCGATGCCGCCCCGACGATCAGCAGCCCGCCGAGTTCGAAGCAGGGCAAGGAACCGCAGCCATGACCCGTACCCTCCGCCTCCTGGGTGCTTCCGCCCTGACCGTCGCGCTGGCCGCCTGCTCATCGGCGCCGACGCACTTCCATACGCTGGTGCCGCCGTCGGCACCGCTGGCCACGGCGCCGGCCCCGTTCGTCATCGACGTGCAGGCCGTCGGCGTGCCGCCGCAGGTCGACCAGCCGGCGCTCGTGCTCCGGCATGGCGCCACGGGCATCGCCGTGGCGGATGGCGAGCGCTGGGCCTCGCCGCTGGGCGACGAGATCCGCGGGGCGCTCGCCGCCGATCTCGCCGGCCGGCTGGCAACGCACGACGCGCACGGCCTGCCGCGTGCGAAGGATGCAAAGGTTATTCGCGTGCAGCTCGATGTCCACCGCTTCGATTCCGAGGTCGGCGGTAACGCCACGCTCGAGGCGGGCTGGTCGGTGCGCACGGGCGACGGTCCTTCGGCATCCTGCGCATCGCGCGTCTCGGAGCCGGCGGGCAGCAGCTACGACAGCCTGGTCGAAGCGCACCAGCGTGCCATCGGCCAGGTCGCCGACCAGCTGGCGGCGGCGGTTCGTGCCGTCGCCAACGGCCAGCCCGCCACCTGCCGGTAAGTGCGGTCGCCTGCCTCGAGGCAGGGGCCCGCGTGCAGGTTTCTCGTGGCGAGGGGCTCTTCGGGAGCGTCCTCGCTTTGCCTCAGGGCCTCCCGTGGGATAGTCTCCCGCGATTAAGCGCTACCGGTATTCAAAATCATGCAGGACACCCACGACCAGGGCACGCGCGAGCAGGGCGGTTACGCCCCGGACGCCGTCGAGACCGCCGCCCAGACCTTCTGGAACGCCACCCGCGCGTTCGAGGTCACGGAAGACGCGACCAAGCCGAAGTTCTACTGCCTCTCGATGCTGCCGTACCCGTCGGGTGCCCTGCACATGGGGCACGTGCGCAACTACACCATCGGCGACGTGATCAGCCGTTTCCAGCGCCAGCAGGGCAAGAACGTCCTCCAGCCCATGGGTTGGGACGCCTTCGGCCTGCCGGCTGAAAATGCCGCGATCAAGAACAACACCGCCCCGGCGAAGTGGACCTACAAGAACATCGAACACATGCGCGAGCAGCTGAAGCGCATGGGTTTCGCGTACGACTGGACCCGCGAGGTCACCACCTGCCGCCCCGAGTACTACCAGTGGGAACAGCAGATGTTCACCCGCCTCATGAAGAAGGGGCTGGTGTACCGCAAGAACAGCGTCGTCAACTGGGACCCGGTCGACCAGACCGTGCTGGCGAACGAGCAGGTGATCGACGGCAGGGGCTGGCGCTCCGGCGCGCTGGTCGAGAAACGCGAGATCCCGCAGTGGTTCCTCAAGATCACGGCGTACGCGCAGGAGCTCCTCGACGGCCTCGATACGCTGCCGGGCTGGCCCGACGCGGTCAAGACCATGCAGCGCAACTGGCTGGGTCGTTCCGAAGGCCTCGAGATCACGTTCGACGTCGACGGCCAGGCCGAGCCGCTGACCGTGTTCACCACGCGCCCCGACACGCTCATGGGCGTGTCGTACGTGGCCGTGGCCGCCGAGCACGACATTGCCACGCGCGCTGCCATCGATAACCCGGGTCTTGCGGAATTCATCGAGAGCTGCAAGTCCGGTGGCGTGTCGGAAGCCGAACTGGAGACCCAGGAAAAGCGCGGCTATTACACGGGCATCGACGCCACGCACCCGCTGACCGGCGAAAAAGTGCCGGTGTGGGTAGCGAACTTCGTGCTCATGGGCTACGGCACCGGCGCCGTCATGGCCGTGCCCGGCCACGACGAGCGCGACTGGGAGTTTGCCCAGAAATATTCGCTGCCCATCAAGATGGTGGTCGTCGACCGCGGCGTCGTGGATGCCGTGGCCGAACTGCGCCGCGACCTGGCCACCGACGGCACCGACACGGTGCAGAACGCGCTCGATGGCGGCTCGTCCGATGCCTACCAGGCGTCCGCCGCCGTGGAGACCATCAAGACCTTCGAGACCAACGTCCAGACGGTCGGTGCCTATACCGAGTACGGCACCCTGACGAATTCAGGCGAGTTCGACGGCCTGGAATTCCGCGCCGCGTTCGACGCCATCGCCGCGAAGCTCATCGCGACGGGTCGCGGCGAGCGCCGCGTGAACTGGCGCATCCGCGACTGGGGCGTGAGCCGCCAGCGTTACTGGGGCTGCCCGATCCCGGTCATCTATTGCCCGCAGTGCGAAGCGGTGCCGGTGCCGGAAGACCAGCTGCCCGTCGTGCTGCCGGAAGACGTGGCGTTCTCCGGCGTGCAGTCGCCGATCAAGGCCGATCCGGAATGGCGCAAGACCACCTGCCCGAACTGCGGCGGCCCGGCCGAGCGCGAGACGGATACGTTCGACACGTTCATGGAGTCGAGCTGGTACCCGGCGCGATACACCAGCCCCGGCGCGAATGCGATGGTCGACGAACGCGCCAACTACTGGCTGCCTGTCGACCAGTACATCGGCGGCATCGAGCACGCGATCCTGCACCTGCTGTATTTCCGCTTCTATCACAAGCTCATGCGTGACGAGGGCCTGGTCCACGGCGACGAGCCCGCGACCAACCTGCTGTGCCAGGGCATGGTGATCGCCGAGACCTACTTCCGCAAGGAAGCGAACGGTTCGCTCACCTGGTTCAATCCCGCCGATGTCGACTTGCAGCGCGACGATCGTGCGCGCATCGTCGGTGCCGTCCTGCGTGCCGACGGCGAGCCGGTCGAAATCGGCGGCGTCGAGAAGATGGCCAAGTCGAAGAACAACGGCGTCGACCCGCAGTCCATGGTCCAGAGGTTCGGCGCCGACACCGTGCGCCTGTTCTCCATGTTCGCCGCGCCGCCCGACCAGTCGCTGGAATGGAACGAGGCCGGCGTGGAAGGCATGGCCCGCTTCCTCCGCCGCCTGTGGCGCGACGTGAGCGCCCATGCGGAGCATGCCGCCACCGCGCAGGGCGAGAACCCGGCGGGGGAGGCCGCGCGGAAAACAGTGCGTCGCCAGCTGCATGAAACCATCCAGAAGGTCACCGACGATATCGGTCGCCGCCAGTCGTTCAACACGGCCATCGCGTCGCTCATGGAACTGCTGAACGCCTTGGCGAAGTTCGACGACGCCAGCGGGCAGGGCGCCGCGCTGCGCCAGGAAGCCTTCACCGCCATCGTGCAGCTGATCAACCCGTTCACGCCGCATCTGGCACACGCCCTGTGGCAGGTGCTCGGTTTCAGCGAGACGCTGGTGGAAGACGCCGGCTGGCCGGTGGTCGACCCGGCCGCGCTCGTTCGTGATTCGCTGACCTATGCGGTGCAGGTGAATGGCAAGCTTCGCGCTACCATCGAGCTGCCGGCTTCGGCCTCGAAGGAAGAGGCGGAAGCCGCCGCGCGTGCCGAGCCGAACGTGGTCCGCATGCTCGAAGGACAGACCGTGCGCAAGGTGATCGTCGTGCCCGGCAAGATCGTCAACATCGTCGCAGGATAACCATGAGTCCGAATCGGTTCCGTTTGCTTCGTGTCGCTGCCCTCGCCACCGTCGTGGTCATGGTCAGTGCCTGCGGATTCCACCTGCGCCAGACCGCGGCCCTGCCGCAGGGCATGCAGAAGATCCATCTCACCGTCGCCGGCGGCGGCCGGCTCGAGCGGGAACTGACGCGTGCGCTCGAGAACTCCGATGCGACGGTCGTGGACCACGCATCCGCGGAATCGGCGGAACTCACGATCACGGCGGCGAACTTCCGCACCGATTCGCTGACGGTCAGCGGTACGGCGCGTGTCACGGAATATGCCGTGCGCTACCACGTCGACTTCAATGCGAAGGCACCGGACGGCACGCTGATCGTGCCGTCGCAGTCCGTCGATATGTCGCGCGAATTCAGCTACGACGCGCAGAACACGATCGGTACGGCCAGCCAGACCGAAGAGCTGCAGCGCAGCCTGATCGGCGACATGGTGCAGTCCATCCTGTTCCGCCTCCAGGCCGTGCGTGCGCATCCGTCGCTGGTGCAGCCGGCCGTCGCGGTACCTGTCCCTGCGGCACCTGCCCCCACGGCACCTGCCACCGGCCAGTGATGCGCTGACCGTGCCATTCAGCCCCGTCCAGTGGCAGAAACATCTCGTCGGTGACCGCATGGCGCCGGCGTACCTGCTGGTGGGTGAGGAACTGCTGGTACTTGAGGCCGCCGACGCCACCCGTGCCATGGCGCGGCGCCTTGGCTACTCGGAGCGCGAGGTGCTGGAGGCCGACAGTCGGTTCGACTGGGACAACCTGGCCCGCAGCTCGGCCGGGCTTTCCCTGTTCGCCACGCAGCGCCTCATCGACCTGCGCCTCGCGGGTGGCCGCGCGGGCAAGGATGGCAGCGCCGCCATCACCGAATTCGTCGGGAACCCGCCGCCCGACACGACCCTGCTGATCACGGCGACGGAGTGGAGCACCAAACACGAGGCCGTCTGGACGAAAAACGTCGACAAGGCCGGTATCCAGGTGGTGTTCAACGCGCCGCGCCAGCACGAGTGGGCGCAGTGGGTGTCGGCACGGCTCGTGTCGCGCGGCCTGAAGGCCACGCCGGATGCGGCGGCCATGCTGGCCGAGCGCGTCGAGGGCAATCTGCTGGCGGCCGCGCAGGAAATCGACAAGCTGGTGGTCCTCGCCGGCGACCAGCGCATCGACGCTGCCGCGATGGAAAACTTCGTGGCCGACAGCGCGCGGTTCGATGCCTTCAAGCTTACGGATGCCGCGTTCGCGGGCGAGGGCGGCCGGGCCCTGCGCATCCTCGCGGGCCTGCACGCCGAGGGAGAGGAACTGATCGCGCTCATGGGCTGGCTGGTCAACCAGCTGCAGCTGGCGCTGCGACTGGCGAGCGCGCGCGACTTCGGCGCGCAGGCGAAGGTCGAGCGGCTCTGGCCCGCGCGTGAGCAATTGTTCCGCAAGGCGCTGCGCCGCGCCCCGCGCGAGCACTGGATGGCCTGCCTTGCCCGGGCCTCGCGGATCGACCGGATGGCCAAGGGGCGGGAGCAGGGCGACCCCTGGCTCGAAGCCGAGCGCCTCATCGCGTCGATGGCCGAGCCCCGCACGGCGCTCGCCTTCCAATGACGCACGAGCGCCCGCTCGCCATCCTCGGCGGCACCTTCGATCCGATCCATCACGGCCACCTCCGCGCCGCATGGGAGGCCTCAGAGGCCCTCGATGCGGAGGTCCGGCTCGTACCGGCGCGCACGCCGCCCCATCGCCCGCCCCCGGTGGCGGATGCCGCCGGCCGCGTGGCACTTCTGCGCGTCGCCCTTTCCGGGCAGGACCGCCTGGGCATCGACACGCGCGAGCTGGACCGGCAGGGGCCGTCCTACACGGTGGATACCCTGGCGTCGCTGCGGGCCGATATCGGGCCGCGGCGCCCCCTGGTACTGCTGGTGGGGGCGGACGCCTTCGCGGGGCTGGCATCATGGAGCCGCTGGCAGGAACTGTTCGGTCTGGCGCACATCGGTGTGCTGACGCGCCCCGGGGCAGGCCATGCACCGTCGCCCGAACTGGGCACCTTCATCGAGGGCCGGCGGACGCAGGTCCTCGACGGCCCGGCGGGGCAGGTCGTGGACATCGCCATCACTCCGCTCGATATCGCCGCCACGGCGATCCGCGAGTCGTTCGCGGCCGGCCACGAACCCCGCTACCTCATGCCCTCGGCCTGCTTCGCCGATGCGCGGCTCCTGGAGCCCTACCGCGCGCTGGGGCGCTAATCGCCCAGGCATGCCGCGTAGGAGCGCGCCCTGCGCGCGACATCTTCTCGCGACACCTGTGGTTGTTCGCGGTAAGCCAGGGTCTTCGCGGTAAGCCAGGGTCTTCGTGGTAAGCCAAGGGTCTTCGCGGTAAGCCAGGGTCTTCGTGGTAAGCCAGGGTCTTCGCGACAACCTGTGGGTTTTCGCTAAAAGATGTTGCGCGCAGGGCGCGCTCCTACGTCCCCCTGGCTGCCTGGCAGGAACACCCCCGCAGCCGGGCAGGCGTATCCCGCAGCCGGGCACGCACACCCCGCAGCCCGGCAGGCACACCCTGGCGGGGCCTTGCGGCATCGGGGGCACGGGCGGGGTATACTGCTCTTACGCCGGCATTCCGCCGCACGAGGTTTTCGTATCTTGAGTTCCGCAGCATCCCGCAAGGCCAAGCCCTCCGCCAGCAATGAGCAACTGCGCCTGCGCGTGATTGCCGCCCTCGAAGACCTCAAGGCCAAGGACGTCCGCGAAATCGATGTCCGGGGCAAGACCTCCATCGCCGACATCCTGTTCGTCGCTTCCGGCACGTCGGCACGTCACGTCAAGTCCATCGCCGACGAGGTCATCAAGTTCGCGAAGGAAGCCGGCGTCATGCCGCTCGGCGTGGAAGGCCAGACCGAGGCCGAATGGGTGCTGGTCGACCTCGGCGACATCATCGTGCACGTCATGATGCCGCGCATCCGCGAGTTCTACGGCCTCGAGCGCCTCTGGACCGTGGGCGACGAAGGCTTCGAAGCCGCCAACAACGCCTGAGTCGGCCATGCGGGCCCGACTCATTGCCGTCGGCGAGCGCATGCCGGCCTGGGTAGCGGAAGGCTTCGCGGAATACCGCAAGCGCCTGTCGCACGAGCTACCCCTCGAACTGCTGGAAATCAAGCCGGGTGTCCGCGGCAAAGGCCGTGACGACGCCCGGGCGACGCTCGACGAGGGGGCTGCCATCCTGGCCGCCCTGCCACGCGATATCCACGTCGTCGCGCTCGATGGGCGCGGCAGGACATGGTCCAGTGAAGACCTCGCCGTGCAGCTCGAGCAATGGCGCATGGGCGGTCGTGACCTTGCCTTCCTCATCGGCGGACCGGACGGCCATGCGCCCGACGTGCTCGCGCGTGCCGACCAGCGCTGGTCGCTGGGTCCGCTCACGCTGCCGCACATGCTGGTACGTCTTGTGCTGGCCGAGCAGCTGTATCGCGCCACGACGCTGGTCGCCGGACATCCCTACCACCGCGCCTGAAGGAATCCCCGTGCTCTATCTGGCTTCGCAATCGCCACGCCGCCGCGAGCTGCTGGCCCAGGTCGGTGAAGGGCACGACACGCTCCATGTGGACGTCGAGGAGATCCGGCAGGCCGGTGAGTCGCCCGATGCGTACGTGTCCCGTGTGGCGCGTGACAAGGCCCTTGCCGGCCTTGCCGAGGTCGCAGGCGAGAACGACGCACGCATACTTGGCGCCGACACCGAAGTCGTGCTGGACGACGAGGTGTTCGGCAAGCCACGCGATGCCGTCGATGCCGCAGCGATGCTGCGTCGCCTGTCGGGTCGCGAGCACCGCGTGGTATCCGTCGTCTGGCTCGTGTCGGCGGCCGGCGAACAGCACGCCAGCTCCGTCTCGACGGTACGTTTCGCGCCGCTCCCCGACGAGGTGATCACTGCTTACGTCGCCACCGGCGAATGGTCCGGCAAGGCGGGTGGCTACGCCATACAGGGCGCGGCTGCAGCGTTCATCGAACACCTTTCCGGCAGCTACTCCGGCGTCATGGGCCTGCCCCTGCATGAAACCTGCACGCTTCTGCGAAGTCAGTGACATTCCAGCGACGCGCGGGCTATAAGGTACGATGTCTTAAGGAAAAGGGGCCGTGGTGAGCGAAGAAATCCTGATTAATGTCACGCCACGTGAGACACGCGTGGCCGTGGTCGAAAACGGCATGCTGCAGGAAGTCCACGTCGAACGCGCGACCAAGCGCGGCTACGTCGGCAACGTGTACAAGGGCCGCGTACAGCGCGTCATGCCAGGCATGCAGGCGGTGTTCGTGGAAATCGGCCTCGACCGCGCCGCGTTCCTCCACGCTTCCGATATCGTCCGGCCACCCTTGCCGGCGACCGACGCGCCCGAAAACAAGTCGAGCGGCCACGGCCCGGTTCCGCCGATCAGCGAGCTGGTGCATGAAGGCCAGGAAATCGTGGTCCAGGTGGTCAAGGACCCGATCGGCAGCAAGGGCGCGCGCCTTTCCACCCATCTTTCCATCCCGTCGCGCTATCTCGTGCTGCTGCCGCATTCGCGCACGCTCGGCGTGTCGGTGCGCATCGAGGAAGAAACCGAGCGCCAGCGCCTGAAGGACATCATCCTTCCGCTGATCGGCGAGAACCATCTCGGCTACATCGTGCGCACCAATGCCGAAGGCCAGTCGGAGGAATCCATCGCCTTCGACATCACGTACCTGAGCAAGGTATGGCGCGTGGTGCAGGAGAACATCCAGAAGGCGAAGATGGGCGAGCGCGTGTACGAGGAACTCTCGCTGCCGCTGCGCTCGCTGCGCGATTCGCTGAACGACGGCATCGAGAAAGTGCGCGTCGATTCACGCGAAACCTACGAGAAAACCGTCAAATTCGTGGCCAAGTTCATGCCGGTGCTGTCCGACCGCATCGAGCATTACGCGGGCGAGCGTCCGATTTTCGATCTCTACGGCGTGGAGGACGAGATCCAGCGCGCCCTTCGCAAGGAAGTACCGCTGAAATCCGGCGGCTACCTGATCGTCGACCAGACCGAAGCGATGACCACCATCGATGTAAACACGGGCGGGTACCTCGGTAGCCGCAATCTCGAGGAAACCGTGTACCGCACCAACCTCGAGGCGGCGCAGGCGGCATCGCGCCAGCTGCGGCTACGCAACCTCGGCGGCATCATCATCATCGACTTCATCGACATGATCGACGACGAGCATAAGCGGCAGGTGCTGCGAATGCTCGAGAAAGGCCTGGTGAAGGACCACGCGAAGACCACCGTGTACCCGATGTCGGCGCTTGGCCTGGTCGAGATGACGCGCAAGCGCACCACCGAAAGTCTCGAACGCCAGCTGTGCGAGCCGTGCCCGGCGTGCAGCGGCCGCGGCACGCTGAAGACCGCCGAGACCGTGATCTACGAGATCTTCCGCGAGATCACGCGTGCGGTGCGGCAGTTCAATGCGCAGAAGCTGCTCGTCATGGCGAGCCCCAAGGTCGTCACGCGCATCCTCGAAGAGGAATCCACCGCCGTGGCCGAACTCGAGGAATTCATCGCCAAGAGCATCCGGTTCCAGGCTGAAGAGCATTACTCGCAGGAACAGTTCGATGTCGTCCTCCTCTGACACCGGCGCCCGTCGCCGTATCCCGGGCCAGTGAGTCCGGACTGGCGCCATCGCGCACGACGCCTGCGTTTCTTCCTCCTGGGTCTGGTCGCGAGCGTTTTCGTTGCGCTCGCCGTCGTGATGGCGTTGGGACAGCTGTTGCTGCCACTGGCTGCGCGGTATCCCGATCGCATCGCCGCCATGCTCAGCGAGAAGCTGCACAAACCCGTGCACTTCACGTCGCTCAAGGGCCTGTGGCGGCCCTCGGGTCCGCTGTTCGTGCTGCGCGACGTGACCGTCGGGGCGACCGACGGCGGTGAGCCGCTACGGCTGCCGGGCGCGGAACTGAAGCTCGATTTCGGTGCCTTCCTGCTGCCCTCGCGGCACCTGCTGAACCTGCGCGTGCGCGACCTGCGCCTTGGCCTGCGCCGTGCCGTGGATGGGCGCTGGAGCATCGACGGGTTCGCCTCCGGCGGCACGAGCCAGAAGGTCTCGTTCGGCGACCTGTCGGCCGACCTGTGGCTGGCCAACCTGCGGCTGGACATCAACGATGACGCGACGAAAAAACAGTATGGCCTGATCGCCGACCAGCTGCGCATCAGCCTGCAGGGCCACGTCGTCAAGGTCGGCGCCACGCTGCGCCGCGAAAACGTCAGTGCCGTGTTCGACGCGGCGGGGCGCTTCGCTTCCGACGGGTCGAGTGGCCGGATGTACGCGAAGGGCCGCGACATCGACCTGTCGAAGCTGACGGGGGATTTCGAGGCTGGCGGCTATGCGCTTGCCGGTGGCAAGGGCGGCTTTGAATCGTGGCTCGACTGGCGCGATGCGAAGGTCGTCCGCGCGACGTCGCGCATCGACTTCGACGGCCTCGCGATCCGTGGCCCGTCACGCACGGTCAGCACGTCAGGGCTGCATGGCTTCGTCGACGTCAACCGGACCGCCGATGGCCAGCGGATCGACTGGGCCGGCCGCGATGGCAGCGACCTCGCCGTGCTGCTGCATACCGAAGGCGACCGCACCGACGGGAAGATCATCGGCCGCGACCTCGACCTTGCCCCGCTGCTGCCATGGGCCGGCGTGCTTCCGCAGGTGTCGCCGTCGCTTGCGCGCTGGCTCGGCGAGGGGCATCCGCGCGGACGTTTCAGCACCCTGCGCGCCGACTGGAACTCGGTCGATGGCGTGGAATTCGCGCATGCGACATTCACCGGCCTGGGCATCGATGCCGGCGGGTCGCTGCCGGGCATATCGCATCTCAACGGCGAGGTCTTCGGTGACGGTGAGGCGCTGGCACTCAGCCTGCCGCATCAGGCCACCACGATCGACGCCACGGGCGTCTTCCACAAGCCGTTCGCCCTCTCGTCGTTTGGTGGCGACGTCGCGGTCTACAAGGAAGACGACGACTGGCACATCGGCGTGGATCCGCTCGATTTCCAGGGCGAGGGTTTTGCCGGCCAGGCACGTGGCGAGACCGTGTTGCCGGCCGCCGACACCGGCCCCTTCATGAACATGTATGTCGCGCTCGGTCCCGGCGACCTCGAAGCCGCGAAGCTTTTCTGGCCGCACTCCATGTACGAGGGCTCGCAGAACTGGCTCAACCGTGCGCTGGTATCGGGGCGCATCGTGGGCGGCTCGGCGCTGATCCGCGGGAACCTGCGCGATTACCCGTTCCGCCACGACGAAGGTCGTTTCGAGGGGCGCGCGGAGATTGCCGACACGGTGCTCGATTACGGCGTGGGCTGGCCGAAAGCCGAGGGCCTGGCAGCGGTCGCCAGCTTCGTCGACAACGGCATGACGATCGATGCGACGGCAGGGCATGCGCAGGGCAATACGATCACGTCGGCCACGGCGGCGCTGCCGGATTTCGGCGAAGGCCTGCTCAACCTCAAGCTCAGCGGCACGGGTACGGGTGCGAGCTACCTCGACCTCGTGAAGAACAGCCCCATCGGCGAAAGCAGCCGCGACACCCTCGACAAAATGAAGCTCGGCGGCACCGGCGAGTTCGGTTTCGATCTCCTGCTTCCACTCAAGGACACGAAGGCGTTCACGCTCGACGGCAAGGCCACGCTCAAGGACGCCGACCTGGTGGCCGACGCGTGGAAGCTGAAGCTCGACAAGATCACCGGGCCGATGAGTTTCGACGGCAAGGGCTTCAAGGCAACGGGCCTCAAGGCGATGTTCCACGGCCAGCCTGCCGACGTGAATCTCGCGATCGCCGGCGGCACGGGCGACCCGTCGAAGATCGTCGATGCCTCGGCCACCGGCGCCTTCACCGTCAGCGAGCTGATCGCGGACGTGGACAGCCTGCACTGGCTGGGTGACATCGCCAAGGGCCGCGGCAACTTCAAGGTGGGCTTCGCGCTCACCCGCACGGGGCAGGGCGACGCCACGGCGCAGGACATCACCGTGGACTCCGACCTGCGTGGCGTCGAGCTGTTGATGCCCACGCCGGTGAAGAAGCCCGCCGCGACCGTGCAGCCCCTGTCGCTACGCGTGGGCCTGCCGGTCGACGGTGCGCGGCTTGATGTCGCGCTGGGCGACGTGATGCGCGGGCGCTTGCGCCTGGCTTCCGACACGGTGCCGCTGGCGGCTGCCTTCAACCTCGGCAGCACCGTACCGACGGTGTTGCCTTCCCAGGGTTACCTGATCGGCGGCCATGCAGCGAAGGTCGACATGACCGGCTGGGTGCAATACGTGGTGGGGTCGTCTTCGGGCGGTTCCGGCCCGGGGCTCAGCGGCCTGGATGCCACGGCGGACGATGCCCAGGTCTTTGGCCAGCATTTCTCGAACATGCATGTGGTCGCGAAGCCCGGCCCGCAGGATCTCTCCCTGCGCGTGGACAGCGACGGCCTGGCCGGCCAGATCGCCGTGCCCAACGATGATATGCGCCGCCGGGGTATCACCGCGCGCATGGATCGCGTGTGGTGGCCGGCCGCCGACGATGCGGCGGACGCCGCGAAGAAAGGCAAGGCTGCCGCAGGTGCCGCCGCAACGACGGCGGCGACGGCAGCCAGGGCCGAGGCGGCGAAAGACGCGAAGATCGCGAGGGACGCGAAGGTTGCAAAAGACGCGCAGGATGCACAGGACGCCCGGCAAGCCGCGTCGTCGCCGGATGGCGCGGAGACGGCCGCCGCGAAGAAGCCCGAAGACGCCAACGAGGCCGGTGTCGCACCTGCCAGCCTGCCTCCGCTGCACCTGCAGGTGTCTGACCTGAGGCTGGGCAAGGCGAAGCTTGGCGAGGCGCGCCTGGAGACGTGGCCCACGGACCAGGGCATGCACATCGACCAGCTGCGTGCCCAGTCGAAGAACGTACAGATTACGGCCGCCGGTGACTGGACCGGCGACGAAAAGCGCAGCCATACGCACCTCGCCATCGACTTCGCCTCCGAGGACGTGGCGCGCATGCTCGATGCGCTCGGCTTCGCCGGCATCTTCCAGGGCGGACGTACCTCCGCGCATCTCGACGCCACGTGGCCGGGTGGTCCTTCGGCGCTCGCCCTGGCGAACATGGACGGCACGCTGAAGGTCGACGTCGCCAATGGGCGCATCCTCGAGGTGCAGCCCGGCGTGGGCCGCCTGTTCGGGCTGATTTCCGTGACGGAACTCCCGCGGCGACTGTCGCTCGATTTCGGTGACGTGGTCGGCAAGGGTTTCGGGTTCGACTCCATCACCGGCGACTTCCGCTTCGCCGACGGCAACGCCCGGACCGACAACCTGAAGATCCGTGCGCCTGCCGCCGAGATCAGCGTGACGGGCCGTGCCGGGCTCAAGGCCCGTGACTACGACCAGGAGGTGCGCGTCGTGCCGCACGTCGGCAGCAGCCTGCCCATCGTGGGCGCGCTGGCCGGTGGCCCCATCGGCGCCGCCGCCGGGCTCGCCGTGCAGGGCATCCTCGGCAAGGGCCTGAACAAGGCCGCCGGGAAGCGCTACCACGTGACCGGCAGCTGGGATAAACCGGAATTCACGCCGGTTGAGAAGGGCGACCTGCCACCCGAAGGCACGGCCCCGCCAACCGGCACGCCGCCCGGCACGTCCACCGGCACGTCCACCAGCAAGCCGTAGGAGCGCGCCGCGCGCGCGACATCTTTTCGCGATAACCCACATCCACCGCGAGAAGATGTCGCGCGCGCGGCGCGCTCCTACAAGGGCATGGTCGGAATGGGCGGCCGCAGGGTTTAAGCTGGAAGCCTTCGACCCCAGATACGGGGTTCCGCTTCCTCTACCGGCTGCCTTGATGGATTCCCTGATTTCCCTTGCCGAACGTCGCCTGCTTACGCCGGGCGGCCTTGCTTCCACGGACCTGGATCGCGTCTTTTCCCAGCTGATGGGCCCGTCCATTGATGCGGCGGATCTCTATTTCCAGCATTCGCGCAGCGAGTCGTGGGTGCTCGAGGAGGGCATCGTCAAGGACGGCAGCCACTCCATCGAACAGGGTGTCGGCGTGCGTGCCATCTCCGGCGAGAAGACCGGCTTCTCCTACTCCGACGAGATCGTGCTGCCGCAGTTGCTCGAGGCATCGCGCGCCGCGCGCGCCATCGCGCAGGGCGGGGCGGGTGCGGGCAAGCCGTTGGCCATCGCCACGGGTCGTGGCCTTTACCCGGCCATCGACCCGGTGGAGAGCATGCCGAACGAGGACAAGATCGCCCTGCTGCGCGAAGTGGACGCGTATGCGCGTTCGCGCGACCCGCGCGTCAAGCAGGTCGTCGTGAGCCTTGCGGCGACTCTGGATACGATTTTGGTGGCGGCCTCCGATGGCACCCTCGCCGCAGACGTGCGCCCGCTCGTTCGCCTCAATATCCAGGTGATCGCCGAGCAGGGCGGTCGGCGTGAGCAGGGTCATTCCGGCGGCGGCGGTCGCTATGGTTACCGTGAGCTGATCGACAACGGGCGCGCACATGCCTTCGCCGACGAAGCCGTGCGCCAGGCGCTGGTCAACCTCGAAGCCGTCGACGCTCCCGCAGGCACCATGACCGTCGTGCTCGGTTCGGGCTGGCCCGGCATCCTGTTGCACGAGGCCATCGGCCACGGGCTGGAAGGCGATTTCAACCGCAAGGGCAGCTCCGCGTTCTCGGGCCGCATCGGCCAGCGCGTCGCCGCCGAAGGCGTCACCATCGTCGATGACGGCACGCTGCCGGGGCGTCGTGGCTCGCTGAGCATCGACGACGAGGGCACGCCTACCGAATGCACCACGCTGATCGAGAACGGCATCCTCAAGGGTTACATGCAGGACAAGCTCAACGCCCGCCTCATGGGCGTGAAGTCCACCGGCAATGGTCGCCGCGAATCGTTCGCCCAGCTACCCATGCCGCGCATGACCAACACCTACATGCTGGGCGGTGACCGCGAGCCGGAGGAAATCATCCGCTCGGTGAAGCGCGGCCTCTACGCCGTCAACTTCGGTGGCGGCCAGGTCGATATCACCAACGGCAAGTTCGTGTTCTCCGCCAGCGAGGCTTACCTGATCGAAGACGGCAAGGTCACGCGCCCGGTGAAGGGCGCGACGCTTGTCGGGTCCGGACCGGAAGTGCTGACGCGCGTTTCCATGATCGGCAACGATCTTCGCCTCGATGAAGGCGTGGGTGTCTGCGGCAAGGACGGGCAGAGCGTGCCGGTCGGCGTAGGCCAGCCGACGCTTCGCGTCGAAGGCATGACCGTCGGCGGCACGGCCGCCTGACGGCCGGGCAGGAACGCTGCAAAGACACGTCGGGACATACTTCAAGAGAAGCGTCGGGACATACGTCAAGAGATACGTCCGGACAAGAGATACGTCCGGACATACCTCGAGAAAAACGTCCAGACATACGGCAATAGACACGTTGGAACCGAAGGGCGACGGAGTAATCCGTCGCCCTTTTTGTTTGACGCCACCGCGCCCCGCCCGTAGGAGCGCGCCCTGCGCGCGACATCTTCTCGCGACGCGTGCAGGCAGTCGCGAAAAGATGTCGCGCGCAAGGCGCGCTCCTACCGCAACTTCCCATACATCGGCACCCGTTTCCGGCACCGATCGTATTTTCAAGAAAGTTCAAATCGGAGCACTTTTTAAGGATTTTTGCGACATACAACGTAGGCCCCGGTCCCTAACCTTGTCGCCAGGGAGTTCTTCCCCGACACGGAGCCTGACATGCACGCCACGACATTCACCAGCCGCCTTCGCCGCCTCTGCAGTGCGAGCCACGGGGTGCTTTCGCGTCGGTGGCGCCTGCTACTGCTGCTCCTGCTGGTGCTGCTGTTCGGCGTCGTGATGCCTTCGCCCGCCTTCGCCAACTTCCTCGTCTATCCGCTCATTACGTCGCTCGATGCGGCCGACGAGGCCGACACGCGTATCTCCGTGTATTCCAAGGCAGGCATCACGCAATTCATCCGCGCGAGGGTAGTGCGCGTCGACGACCCCGCTACGCCTCATGAGCACGAGGTGGTGGTCGAGCCTACCGACAGCAGGGACATCCTGGTGTTGCCGCGCCGACTCGTCGTGCCCGCAGGCGCCGTGCGCAGTGTGCGCGTCCTGTTGCAGAAGCCGCCGGGTAGCGAGGCCACTTATCGCGTCTATTTCGAGTCCGTTGCCGAATTCGACGACGACAAGCCGGCTACGGAAACCACCGAAGCGACCGTCAGCTTCAATATCGCCTTCGGCGCCACTGTGCGGGTCCTGCCCGTAGAGAAGCGCGCCACCCTCTCCCTCGCACCGTCGCGTGACGCGCTAGCGAACACTGGAAACATGCGTATTGGGGTGATGCGCGTGGGTCGGTGCAAGCAGAGCGCGAACGACGACGGCTGCGAGTGGACCTATCTCAAGCGAAGCGTTTTTCCAGGGCAAACCTGGCCGCTTCCCTGGCGCGCGGACGATCGCCGCGTCGTAGCCACCATCCGCACCACCGACGACCCGAAAGAACGCGACGTCGTGCTGCCATAAGCATTCGGGCGTCCTGCCCGGATGGCGCTTGCATGCGCCTCATATGTAAGAAGGGAATAAAAAATGATGATCACCAAGATTGCCGCAGGTGTTGCGGCCTGCCTCGTGTCGTGCTCGGCGTTTGCCGTGCAGAAGGACATCACGGTTACGGCTAACGTGGACACCGAAGTGGAGATGATGCACGCGGATGGTTCGGCGTTGCCGTCCACGGTGACGCTCGACTACCGCCCGGGCCAGGGTCTGCAGAAGCACGTCATGCCCACGAAGATCTACACGAACGACGTGACCAGCGATATGCAGATTCGCCTGGTCAGCGCGCCAGAACTCATCGAAAGCACGGGGCCGACCGCGATCCGCGTGCCGCTTACGGTCACGTACATGGGCAAGACGCTCAGCGCCACGCCGGAGACGATCCTCGCTGCAGACGCCTTTCCCAGTGGTGACGCCAGCAGCGGGTCGGAAAAGATCGATCTGGAAATCGCTCCCACGAACCCGGGCGTGCTGACGAAGAACGGTCGCTACAACGGTCTGGTCTCGCTGGCCCTGGTGCATTCCACCGCCAAGCCGTGAGCCAGGCGAAACAGAGCCGCGGCTCGTGAACGACTGACCTCCAGGGAGCGGCACGATGCCGCTCCCTCCCTCCTGAATTCAAGGTTGCCCATCGACCGGGATGGCCTTCCTGCATCCGAGTGTTTCTATTGCATGCGCGCCTCTTCCTTTCCTCGCAAGATTCTCGCTGGAGCGTTGAGTCTTGCCCTATCGGGTACGGCAACAGCTGTCGGCGCCGACGCCAGGGGCTCCGCCATCGTGCCCGACGAATTCGCGGCACTGATGGAAGGGCAGGTCGAATACCTCGACGTCACGGTGCTCGGCCAGCGGCTGGGCATGTTTCCCGTGATCGTGCGCCCCGACACCGTGACGTTCGAAAATCCGCAGGCCGTGATCGACGCCCTGCTCGGTCACGGCGCGCGCCTCGATCCGGGTGCGCGCGACACGCTTGCACAGGTGCTTTCCTCACACATGACGACGCACGAGTCGCTCGCCTGCGGCGTGGCCGTGGGCGCATGTGGTTACGTGGGCACCGACAACGCCGACGTGATCCTCGACCGCCAGAAAGGCGTGTTGTCCCTTTTTCTTCGTTCCGACTGGCTGGCGCGCAAGGCGCCCGATGCGCGCCTGCATCTCCCCAGCGACCAGACGGAAAACGCGCTGGTACACCGGCAGACGGTGCTTTACGCCAGCGGCCGTCGTTTCAGCAGCCTCGCCGTCACCGGCACGGGTGCCGTCGGTATCACCGATGGCGGCTTCATCGGTTTCGACTGGCGCATGCTCCGCCAGGACGGAAACACGTATCGGCGTACCGACTGGGCACTGCGCAGCGCCTATGTTCGCCAGGACATCGCCCGCACTCATTACGTGCAGGCAGGGCGCATGGACATGCGCAACCTTTCCAGCCCGCTCGGTGGCAACTTCGGCCTCACCATGCAGCCGTTCGGGCGCATGGAAGGTGTCCGCGTCGGTACCACGCAGGCGTACCTGAATCGTGAAGTCGCCGGGCAGGGCACGCCCGTCACGGTCATCCTGACGCAGCCCGCGCGCGTGGATGCCTACCGCGGCGAGGAACTGCTGGGCAGCAGTTACCTGCAGGCCGGCCTGCAGAATGTGGATACGACCGCATTTCCCGTCGGCAGCTATCCCGTCAGCCTGCGCATCGTGCAGAACGGTGTCGTATCCCGCACGGAAACCGTGCCGTTCGTGCGCCAGGGCGGCAACGCGTCCGCGATCACCGGTGTGCAGTGGTTTGCGCAGGCGGGACGCGCGCTCTACGACGATGCATCCGTCGTCTACGAACGCCCACACCTGCCCGTCGCGCAAGCTGGCGTGCGCGTACCGGTGATGCGCGGCCTCGTGGCAGGCAACAGCCTCGCACGTGTGGATGGCCGCCTGTACGACGAAGCACGCATCGATGCGTGGCTTCCGGTCGGGCGCTACTCGGTCAACCTGACGGCGGCGCAACTCGTGGGCAGCGATGGCGCGCGCGGTCAGTCAGAGCAGCTGACCTTCGGGCGTCGCATCAACTGGAGCGTCTACCGCTACCACACGACGGATGCCGATTGCAGCGCGCACGGCAGCCAGCGCATGCGTGGGCTCAGCTGCAACACGACCGTCACCGCCACCGTGAGCGTTCCCGTGCTGCGCGGGCAGGCGACGCTTGGCTACACGCGTTCCTCGTCGCGCAGCCGGTACGTCGGCGAGCTCGACTTCCCCACTTACCCGCTGGCCCCCGGCCAGAGACACGAACAGGAGACCCTCGTGGCCAGTCGCGCACTGTCTGCAAGTTACGCACGCGTGTTCAGCGTGGGGCGTGAAAGCCTGGCCAGCGTCGGCCTCAATGGATATCGCCGCGACCTGAACGGCGGGCGCCGCGACCGTGGCGGATTCGTGTCGGTCACGCTGTCTCGACTGCCCGCTCGCCGCGCGCATCACGCCACGCGCGTGCAGAGCCTTGGCGCCCAGTTCTCGTCGCCCACCGCAGGCGCATCGCGCGCCACGCTCCGTGCCTCGGAAACGCGCATCTGGCAGGAAGACGGCTACCGCGACCTCGGCATGCAGGCCAGCGCCGACGACCGGCGACGTTTCAACGCCTCGGTGAACGGGCGCTACGACAGCAGCGCCGGCCGTTTCAGCGCCTTACTCTCGCAAGACAGCGTGCGCGGCTCACGCAATACCTTCAGTGCCTCTGCCGGCTATGCCTCGGCATTCGCGCTGTCACGCTCGGGGTTCGTCCTGGGCGCGGATGCCGGCGGCACGGACCCCGCCGCCGGCGTCGCGGTCACCGTGCACGGCGACCGCGACGTGGACGGCAGTGCCGCAGCGAGTGTCACGTCCCCCTCGCTAGCGCCAACGTCCCTCCGCGCGGGGGAGAAGCGACTCATCGTCGTCAGCCCCTTCCAGAAAAACGTGATCGACACGCGCGACGGCGCGTCCACGGCAAAGAAGAAGGGCGCCGTGCACGCCAGCCTGGAAACGGGTACCGGCCCTCGCCCATGGTTCCTGACCCCGGGGAAGATCGGCCTGCACTCGATCGCGTCGCGAATGAGCCTGACGTATATCGGGCGGCTTTCGTTTGCGGATGATCCGATGGGCGGATCGCTGCGCGTGCTTAACGCGGTGCATGCCGATGTGGATGAGAGCGGTGCGTTCGTGGCCGAGTTCGATCATCGGCCCGATGCGCTTTACACGTGGCGGAACGGGAAGGCCTATGTGTGTCGTGTGGACCGCGTCGTCGCGCACGGGGCTGTTTCACAAGTGGAGATGTCGCCTTGCAACGCCGTGGCGGCGGTGAGCCTGCCCGAGCGGGCGCGACGGAAACTGCCAGCGACGCTTCCTGCCGTGGCCGGCGCTGGCGCAGTACGGACGAGCATGAAGGGGAAGTCGCCATGACTTTCGCCATCAGCGCGTTTTTTCTTCGCAGCGCCCGGTGGCTGGGTATCGCGTGTCTGCTGTTCGTCCCCGGTGTCGTATGGGCGCAGATCTCAGTGGAGCAACCGGCAACCGATCGTGTCTTCAATCCGGTGTTCAGCGTGGACCGTGGGGCGGCTCGTCAGCTCGATATCTGGTCGGGGGAGTTTGTTTCTTATTCAGGACGAGAACCCGTCAGCTATGCGGCATATTGCCGATCTGAAGACGACCCTGTAACAGGTGCATGTCCGACTCAGGACTCGCCGACGATGCCGACCTTGATTCGACTTCGATTCAGGGAGAGAAGAACAGGTGTTACTGCGGAACTGATAGCGGCAGCGACGCGACGTAATGAGTGGGCGATTGATCCGAATGAATTTGTTGAATCTGGCATCGCCCACATAACACATGACTCGCATCAGAACACGAATACAACGTTTACGCTGCTGATCGCACCATCAGAGATAGATAAGCTTCCCATAGGTGGTCTGTGGGAAAGCACGCTCAACCTCCGCCTTGTGCGGGATGTGGGAGAGACCGAGCCGCCGATGCGCATAGCGGCTGGCGAAGCCACGTGGATCGTAAACACCACCATCCAGCTCCGCGACAAACCCAATATCCAGGTCTATCTGCCCGAATTCGCGGACGCGGCACCTGTCGTCGATCTCGCGCTTCGTGGCCGCCCGCCTGCAAGCGGTCCGGGCTCGATGCTTTATGGAAACCGCGTCATCGACGCGTGCCTCTACGACGGATTCAATGCCCAGAGCGAGCAGTACGACATCAGGGTGGTCGATCCGGCATCGGCCGACAGCACGCTCTACGTCCGGCATACCGATCCGCAGCAGCCTGGGAGCTCGTCGGAACGCATCGCCTATGAGGTCTGGGCACCCGACCCGTCGTCGGGGACCCCGCAGCGGTTCCTGTCGGGTCAGTCGTACTCGTTTGGTGGGATCGGCGCAGCGGAGTGGCGCCTGGTCCGTATCCCGTTCAGTTCGCTGCCCGTGGTGTGCACGCCATGGCCGATCACCCTTGTGACGCCCGAGTTCTCTTCCGCAGACAAGCGCGCGGGCCGATATGTCGGACAACTCCAGATCCTGTTCTCACCGCTTATTACCGCGCCTTAGCACCGGCGCGGTCTTTTTCCTTCTCCCCAAAAAAGGCAGCGTCACCTTGAATACGATCTACAGGTTGGTATGGAGCGTCGCGAAAGCGCAGTGGACTCCCGTCTCGGAACTGAGTCGCGCGCGCGGCAAGCGTGGGCGATGCGTGCTTCTTGCAGCGGCGCTCTGCGCGGGTGCTACTGCCACCCAGGCGACAGAGGCAACCGAGCGCACCGAGCCCACTGAAGTGCTGGAACCTGACTCCGCCGCCGAAACCGATGGCGAGTCGGGCGCGGATATTCACAGCGTCGCTCCTGGTGCGTCAGACGGCCGTACTTCATCTGCATCCGACAGGAAGCCCCGGTATTCGGCCGGCGAAAGTTCTGATTCGGGAAATCTGAAGAATAACGTTGCCATCGGCTGGAGCGCGTCAGCCGTTGACTTGGGCGCGACCGCAGTCGGCGGACATAGCACTGCGCTGAAAGGGGGCACGGCGTTCGGTAGCGGCGCGAAGTCGGATGAAAGTGCCGTGTCGGTCGGGCATAACAGCCAGGCATTCATAGCGGGCGTGGCGGCTGGAGAATACGCCACGGCGAGCGGAAGCAATTCGGTTGCCGTCGGCTGGAGCGCAGCGAGTACGGAGATCTGGTCCATTGCCATCGGTTCGAAATCCGAAGCCAAGGCTTACAGTAGCCTGGCGCTGGGTAGCCACGCGCGCGCTTTGGCACAGGATGCGCATGCCCTCGGTGACTCTTCAGTCGCCAATGCAACGGCGGCAACGGCGATCGGTGCCTATGCGCAGGCAAACCAGGGCAGCTCGGTAGCTCTGGGCAGCTATTCGCAGACCGACGCCGCGAATACGGTCTCGGTCGGTACGCGCAGCTACAAGCGACGTATCACGAACGTTGGCAATGGTGTCGCCGACTCCGATGCCATGACGTTGGGTCAATGGAAAGCCGCTGACCAGCGCACCGCGCTGTTCGCCGCCAACGGCACGAACGCCAAGGCTCCCTCGGCCGCAGGCATCGGATCCATAGCGATCGGGAGTGGGGCGAAGACGCCGTTCGAGAACTCGGTCGCCATCGGGGCAGGCGCCAGTTCGGAGGCGATGTCGCAGGTCGTGCTGGGGCACGATGCCAGGGCCAACCAGGGGCAGGCCATCGCTATCGGTGACAGGGCCCAGGTGTTCACCAACCTTGGCGGTATGGCGATAGGTGCGAATGCGTTCACGAAGGGCGAGTACGCCATTGCCTTCGGGAAGAGTGCGCAGGCGCTGGGGCAAGGGACGCTTGCACTCGGCCTCGAAGCGGCGACCAGCGGCGACGCGTGGTCCATGGCCATCGGCGCCAGGTCGCAGGCGACGGCGAGGGCATCCATGGCCTTCGGTGGAAGCGCCGTGGCTGGCGCGGAAAATGCGATAGCCCTGGGTATGAACTCGAACGCCGCGGGCGCCAGGTCGATGGCGCTGGGCGACCAGGCGCAGACGGGGACGGACGCGTATGCGATCGCCCTGGGTAACGGCACCAAGGCCATCGGAAAAACGGCGATTGCCGTCGGTTCAAGCGCGGAAGCGACCGTCGCCGACGCCCTGTCCGTCGGCGCAAACAGCCAGGCCACGGCAACGAGGGCGACGGCGTTAGGCAAGCTTTCGGTTGCGAGCCATGAGGGCGCCGTGGCGCTCGGCGCGGGGTCCGCGACGAGCGCCGCGAACACCGTGTCTGTCGGGAGCGCGTCGACAAAGCGGCGCGTCATGAACGTCGGCAACGGTATCGATGCCTCGGATGCCGCGACCGTGGGACAGTTGAACGCAGCGACGGCGGTGACGAAGCTTGTCTCCGTCAACGGCACAGGCATCAGTTACGCCATGAGTACGAACTCCATTGCCGTTGGTACGTCTGCCGAGGGAATGGGGCGCGAATCGATTGCGATAGGAAGCTCGACAAAGGCCCTGAACGAATCGATCGCGATTGGTAAAAACGCCAAGGCATCATGGAGCTCGCAGGTCGTCGTGGGTGAAGCGGCCGAGGGCAAGTCCGCCTACGCCGTCGCCATCGGAAGCGGTGCCGTCGCCGGGACGAAGGCGGGAACGGGTGAAGGCAGCATCGCTATCGGTCGCCTCGCGGCTGCCGCTGAGAGCGGGACGGTGATCGGCATGGGTGCGCACGGGGCCGTCCGATCGCTGGCGCTGGGCAATAACGCCCAGGCACAGGGTGCCAGCAGCATCGCGCTGGGCGACGGGTCGGTGACCGGTACCGGCAGTTTTTCGACGGCGGTAGGAAGCAATGCGAGGGCGTCGCACGACAACAGCGTAGCGCTGGGCGCGGACTCGGCCACCGTGGCATACAACACGGTGTCGGTCGGCAATGCGACCAATAAACGACGCATTACCAACGTCGGCGTCGGCGTGGACGATGCCGATGCCGTTGCCATGTCCCAGCTCAAGCAGACGAACGCCACCGTGAACGGGCATACGACGAGTCTGGCGGCCCATGACGCCAGCATTCGCAGGAATGCGACCGATGTAGGCACGTTGCGCAGCGGCCTCGATCTCGCGGGGACGCGCATCGACACGATCTCCACGACCGTATCGTCACACACGGACAGGATCGAGGCGCTCGAGCAGGATTCAGGCGCTTCGCCCTACCTCGCCGTCAGCGCGACCGACCCCAAGGCGGCATCGGCGGCGGGGGAAGACTCGCTTGCACTGGGAAATGAAGCCGTTTCGACGGGTGACGGCAGCGTCGCCCTCGGTAGCCACTCGCACGCGGATCAAGCCGGCGTCGTATCGATCGGCGACACGGCGAAGGGCCTGAAAAGGCGTCTGATCAACGTTGCAGACGGTACGGCTGCTTCGGATGCAGCAACGGTAGGTCAGGTGAATCGCGTCCATGCGCGTGTCGACGCAGTGGACACTGACATGGCTGGCATCGTGAAGCCGACGCTTCAGGTGCACACGGATGCGATCGCTGCGCTCAGCCTCGAAAGTGAGGGCTTGCGACGGGTGTTCGCGCACCAGGTAGATGCGAATAATAGTCCCGTGGCCGTCGCGGAAGGAGCGGGTGACCTCGCCATCGGGAGCGGTGCGTCGGCAAGAAGTGGCGGGGCTGATCCGGCTTCAGCTGTCGCCATTGGTCAAGGTTCCGGTGCGATGAACGGTGCAGTCGCCGTAGGCGCAGGAAGCATGGCTGGCGATCGAGGCACCGCCGTCGGTTTCCAGAGCGCCGCAGGGAAATATGGCATTGCCTTCGGAGACATGGCGACAGCAGGAACGACATCACTTGGTATAGGCAAAGAGGCGGAAGCCTCAGGTAGCTCGAGTGTGGCATTGGGCTTTGAAGCGCGCGGAACAGCGCTACAGGCGTTCGCGCTGGGTAGCCAAAGCCAAGCCACCGCCGAGGCTGCCCTAGCCGTTGGGAGCGCGACCATGGCGAGCGCCATTCGATCGATGGCCCTGGGCTTTAATGCGAAGGTTACGGCAGAGAACTCGGTTGCCCTTGGCGCAAATTCCGTTGCGGATGCTTTCAACACGGTGTCCCTGGGTGGCGCGACAACGAAGCGTCGCGTCACCAATATGGCCGATGGCATCGAGCTGACGGACGGCGTAAACGTTCGCCAGATGAATTCCATCCGGTATCTCTTCGACGAGCAGTTCAACCTGCGATCCCTGCGTGGACAGGATTCCATAGCCCTGGGCAATGACGCCATTGCAATGGGCGATGGAAGCGTCGCGCTGGGCAGTCACTCGCGAGCCAACGACGCTCATGTCGTTTCGGTTGGAGATGACGCAACGGGCTTGCGGCGCAAGCTAGTCAATGTTGCAAATGGTTCGGCGAAGTCTGATGCGGCGACATTCGGTCAACTAGAGGCGGTCCGTGACACGCTAAGTGATCTGCGTAACGACGTAGCCGCAGGCAGTAGAGAGTGGCATCGTACGATAGCTCACTCTCCCGATGAATCGTCGCAAGCGCCCGTCGCGACCGCAGGTGGTTCTCTCGCCATAGGTATCGGGGCAAAAGCTTTGGGGGGTGTTGAGAACAACAGGGCGATCGCCATCGGAGTGCGTAGTGTCGCCGGACTAGGAGGAATGGCCGTTGGCGGAGGAGCTACGGCAGGTGCTGAGTCTGTTGCACTGGGCTTTGCAGAGGCGGGCGTTAAGTCGGTTGCAGCCGGACTGCACGCTAGTGCGACATCAGAGGCGCTGGCGCTGGGCACGTACGCGGGCGCTCTCGGTATCAGTAGCGTCTCGCTCGGGACTAGTGCGCGGAGTCTAAGTGACTACGGTATTGCCGCTGGTTACCAAGCAACGGCGTCTGGCGAGGATGCAATTGCCATTGGGCACGGCTCGGAGGCTAGGTACAGTGACTCGATCGCCATCGGCAAGAAGTCGGTCTCTGATGCTTCTGGAACGCTCTCAATTGGTGATGTCGGACTGAATCGTCGTATCACGCACGTAGCGGACGGAATTGATAGGACAGATGCTGCGACGGTAGGGCAGCTAAAAGCGTCATCGCTCATTGATAGTCAAGGTAGATCATCGAAGGCTGTTGTTTACGACGCCGACGGTGTTGGCGTCACGTTTAAAGGCTTCAATGGAAGTCGCCTTACGAATGTTGCAGACGGGCTCGTCGCTAGCGGGAGTAGAGATGCTGTGAACGGTGGGCAGCTTGCATCTATGAGTGATCAACTGACGAAGAAGATCGATGGAATCGATCAACGGGTGGAGACGCTTGAAGCGCATGACTTGCCGGATTCGGCTGACTCTGGCAGCTCGGACGCTGGTTCTAGATCCGGCGCGAAGATTGCTGCTTCACGCTCGATTCAAACGCCTCAAGCGTCTGGGGATGTTGAGAATGAGGCTGCTCAGAACGATGATGGGGCGTCGGATGCCCTGGCATTGGTCCACAACGTCGCCGCAGGCGAAGCTCCGACCGATGCCGTCAACGTCACGCAGCTCAATGCCCAGCGTGACCAAGCGATCAAGGCGGCGCAGGTCTACACCGACCAGCGCTTCGATGCGGTCAAACAAGACATGGACGACCTCCGCAAAGACGTCGGTTCACGCTTCCAGCAGGTTGATCGTCGCATCGATCGCATGGCGGCGATGAGTGGCGCCTATGCGGGCATGGCGATGAACACCGCTGGCCTGGACGGAGCGAATCGTGTCGGTGCAGGTGTGGGTTCCCAGCGCGGCCAGAAGGCGATCGCGGTGGGTTATCAGCATGTCATCGGGGGGCGTGCCAGCTTCTCGATTGGCGGCGCTGCCGGGGGATCCGATCGCAGCGTCAACGCGGGTGCCGGCTTCAGCTGGTAACTGCGGGGGAGGGGGCCGATCGTGAGATCCGCCCCCTCTTTTTATGTGCGATGCAAGACAGGTTTCCCGCTTTACCCGGCGTCGCCGTCGGCGGCGGCCGCTTCCAGCTCTTTCAGCAGGCGATAGATCTCGCGATACGCATGCAGCGGCTTGTTCGCCTCGCGTTCGGCCTTCGCCTGGCGCACCAGCGAACGCAGGTGCTGGCGGTCGAGGTGCGGGTACTCGTCGAAGAGTTCGCCCAGCGCGACGTCACCGTTTTCCAGCAGCTTCTCGCGGCGTGCTTCCAGCCGGTGCATGTGCGCGGCTTCCTGTCGCTGGCGCTCGCGGTCTTCACCGAGCTCGGCGCGCGCGTCGATGAACGCTTCATCGCCGTGGCGACGCATCTGCTTCGCCAGATAGGCGAGCTGTCGCTTGTGGGCGATGTGCGCGGTGATCTTTCGCGTCCGACCGATCTCGTCGACGATGTCTTCGGGCAGCTTCAGCTTGGGAATGCGGCTCGGCGGCAGGTCCATGAGCTGGCGGGCGAGCTTGAGCATGTCCAGCGCATTGCGGCGGTTGGCGGTGCGGCTCGGGCCTTCGGCCTCGTCATCCACGGTGTCCTGCGGCTGTTCGTCACGACGCTGCCTCATGCTTCTTCTCCCTTGGGGTGGTACAGAGGATCGGTTTCGCCCTCGTAGGCGAAGCGCGGGACGATCTTGCCGTCGACTTCCACCGTTTCCTCGAACATGAAGGCCGGGCGTGCCCACAGGCCGAATTCACCGTAGAGCGCCTGGTACAGGACCAGGGACTCCATGGTCTCGCTGTGGCGGATGTATCCCAGGACCCGGTAGGGCTTGCCTTTGAAGTGGCGGTAAAAACCGGCCTTAATGCTCATAACGGTTCCATGGCACCATGAACGGTGCACTGCGTTGCTTTTTATCGGGTGACGCGACCCCATCTGGATGGGACGGGCCGCGCGCGGCCAGCCATTCTAACCCAGCCCCTCGGGAAGCCCCACGTGAGCCAAGTTTCCATCGCCGACAGCAGCCAGCACGATCTCGACCGCCTCGCCTCCCTGGCCGAGGACACCATCCGCCGCGCGCGTGCCGCCGGCGCCACGCAGGCGGAGGTCTCGGCCAGTATCGACATCGGCCTGAACGTGAACGTGCGGATGGGCGAAGTGGAGACCGTGGAGCACACCCGTGACCGCGGTTTCGGCCTCACGGTGTACTTTGGCCAGCACAAGGGCTCGGCCAGCACGGCCGACCTGAACTCGGATTCGATCCAGGCCACGATCGAGCAGGCGTGCGCCATCGCGCGCTTCACCGAGGAAGATCCGGCATCCGGCCTGGCCGACGCCGACCGCATGGCAACGGTCTTCCCCGATCTCGACCTGTGGCACCCGTGGGACCTGGACGTCGACCAGGCGATCCTGCTGGGCCAGGCCGTCGAGGACGGGGGCCGCTCGATCACCGGCATCACGAACTCCGACGGCTCGAGCGTGAATGCGGGGCAGAGCCTCTCGGTCTACGCCAACTCCCACGGTTTCGTGGGCCGCGAGCGTGCCACGCGCCATTCCCTGTCCGTGGCGCTGATCGCCGGTGAAGGCGATCGCATGCAGCGTGACTACTGGTACGACAGCGGCCGCGATGCCAGCCGCTTCATGGATCCGGCCTCCATCGGCCGCAAGGCCGCCGAGCGCACGCTGTCGCGGCTGGATGCGCGCCGGCTGACCACGCGCCAGTCTCCCGTCCTGTTTTCGCCCGAGGTGTCCCGCGGCCTGCTGGGGCATCTGCTGGGCGCGGTGAGCGGTGGATCCCTCTATCGCAAGTCGAGTTTCCTCGTCGATCACGTCGGGAAGCAGATCCTTCCGTCGTGGTTCCGCCTCGACGAGCGCCCCCTGATCCCGCGCGGTATGGGCTCGTCGGTCTTCGATGCGGAAGGCGTGGCGACCGTGGATTCCTCGATCGTGGTCGATGGCGTGCTCGAGCGCTACATCCTCGGCAGCTATTCGGCACGCAAGCTGGGCCTGCAGTCGACCGGCAATGCGGGCGGCGTGCATAACCTGATGACGAGCCACGGCGGCGACGACTTCACCGCCATGCTGAAGAAGCTGGGCACGGGCCTGCTGGTCACCGAGGTGATGGGGCAGGGCGTGTCGATCATCACCGGCGACTATTCGCGTGGTGCGTCGGGTTTCTGGGTGGAAAACGGCGAGATCGCGTATCCGGTGGAAGAAATCACCATCGCCGCCAACCTGCGCGACATGTACGCCAACCTGGTGGCCGTCGGCTCCGATGTGGATCACCGGTCGCACGTGCTGACGGGTTCGTGGCTGATCGAGAAGATGACGATCGCAGGCGAGTAACCCGCTCGCGTAGGAGCGCGCCCTGCGCGCGACAGCTTTTCGCGATAACGTACAGGTCGTCGCGAAAAGCTGTCGCGCGCGGGGCGCGCTCCTACTGCTCTCTGGCATTCCGCGCTCTCCGGCATGGTGCGCTCTCCGGCACCTTCCGCTCTCCGGCATCTTCCGGCGACCGCACCATGCCGTAAGGCAGCTTGACTTGCCTCACGCGCTCTCCGAGAGTGGGCTCGACACACCACGGAGCAGCGCCATGAGTACGCCATCCGACCAGATTCCGCCGTCATCGCCACCGCCGTCGCCGCCCTACGGGGCCGGCGCGCCGCCCCCGCCTCCCGTACCGCCGCCGTATGGTGCGGGTACACCGCCACCGTATGGCGCCGGTACGCCCCCGCCTTATGGTGCCGGGGCACCACCTCCGCCGCCCGTGCCGCCGCCGTACGGTGAGCCGCCCTACGGCGAACCTCCCTATGGATCTGGCTCGTCCGGGTCACCCTACGAACCGGTTCCGCCGGCGGCACTCGCCAGTGACGACAAGAACCTTGCGATGCTCACGCATCTGTCGGGTTTCATCCTCAGCATCGTCGTGCCGCTGGTCGTGTGGCTGATCAACAAGGACAAGCCCGAGAAGGCTTACCTGATCGCCGAGTCGAAGGAAGCGCTGAATTTCCAGCTCACCGTGCTGCTGGGCTACGTGGTCTGCTGGATCCTCACGATCATCGTGATCGGAGCGTTCCTGCAGTTCGTGCTGTGGATCGCTAACATCGTGTTCTGCATCATCGCGGCAGTGAAGGTCGCCCAGACGGGAAGCTATCGTTACCCGTTCGCACTTCGCCTGGTGAGCTGAGCCCGCCCGCCGGTTCTTGCCCGGCTGTGGTAGGAGCGCGCCCCGCGCGCGACATCTTTTCGCGAGAAAGCCCCATACGTATCGCGAAGAGATGTCGCGCGCAGGGCGCGCTCCTACGACGGGCGGCGGCCGCTTTGAAGCGACGGCCTTAAAGCGACCGGTTTGCCGAATAGCGCGCCAGGTCGGCCAGCCATTCGCCACGTGCGCCGAAGGGCTCGATCGCGGCCAGCGCCTCGTCGACCAGATCGGACAGCCGCTCGCGCGATGCGTCGAGGCCAATGATCGAAGGGAAGGTCGGTTTATCGGCGGCGGCGTCTTTCCCGGCCGTCTTGCCGATCACGGCAGACTCGCCCTCGATATCGAGGATATCGTCGCGCACCTGGAACGCGAGGCCCACGGCGTGTCCATAACGGTCGAGGCGTGCCAGCAGGGTGGCATCCGTGCAGCCAGCCGCCAGCGCACCGAGGCGAACCGAGGCACGGATCAGGGCGCCGGTCTTGTAGGCATGCATGCGCTCGAGTTCTTCAAGCGAAAGGCGCGTGCCGACGGCAGAGAGGTCAAAGGCCTGGCCACCGGCCATGCCTTCCGCACCACAGGCATGGCCCAGGGCACGCAACATGGCGATACGCGCCAGGGCGTCATTTTCGCCCGGGCTGGACCCCGGCCCCGGACCGTTGCTGCGCGCCTGGCTGTCACCGTCGCTGCGCGTCCGGCCGCCACCGTCGCCGTGACCGTCGCCGCCATGCGGCGTGGCAAGTATGTCGAACGCCAGCGCCTGCAGCGCATCACCCGCGAGGATCGCCATGGCTTCGCCAAAGACGATGTGGCAGGTGGGGCGACCGCGACGCAGGTCGTCGTCGTCCATCGCCGGCAGGTCGTCGTGTACCAGTGAATAGGCGTGGATGATCTCGACGGCGCAGGCGGGCGCATCCAGGATCGTGCCGTTGCAGCCCAGCGCATGTCCGGCCGCGTAAACGAGCAACGGGCGCAGCCGCTTGCCGCCGCCAAGGACCGCGTAGCGCATGGCACGGTGAAGTTCGACGGGGGGAAGGTCTTCGCCGGGGAGGACGCGTGCGAGGGCATCGTCAGCCCGGCCAGCCAGTGCCTTGAGCGGCGCGGGCAGGTCAGTCGATACGGGATTCAAAGGGTTCGGCAGTGTCGGGGGCTTCGGGATCGAGGAGCAGGCGCACGCGAAGCTCGGCCTGTTCGAGCGCCGTCTGGCAGTGCCGGTAAAGGCCGATGCCGCGCTCGAATGACTTGAGGGATTCGTCGAGGCTCAGCTCGCCGCCTTCCATCCGCGTGACAAGCTGCTCGAGTTCATCGAGCGAGTGTTCGAACTCGACGATGGGCGAGGCGGGCGCGGGGGTAGCGGGGGACTTCGGCATGCCCGCAAAATTAGCTCAGATGGGCGTTTCGATCAATCGTCACGGTGCCACACGGGTGTGCCACCGGCAGCGTCGAACAGGTTTTTTCCCTCTTCGCTGAGCCACATGTCGGCCACGGCCACGAGGCGGCGCTCGTCGAAGAGCAACGGCATGCGAGGCCTTATCCAGGGCGGGATGCCGCCCTGCTGGAAGAGGTCGCGAAGCTCGCGGGTGTGACGGTCGCCTGCAGGGCGGATGCTCTCGCCGCCGCTCCGGTACCTCACGGTGAGCGGGCGGGCCAGCCGGCCGTGCGGCAGCACAAGGCGACCGCCGCCAGGCAGGTCGAGCGCTTCGCCGTGCCACGTTGCGGTCCAGCTCGCATCGACATCCGCACGTCGCCGCATGGCCCATAGCCGGCCCCGCCATACGCGCACTTCCGTGTCGGTCCAGCCCACGAGCGGAAGGCGCTCGGCGGACGCCTCGTGGATCTGTCGCTCCAGTGCCTCCCGCTGCCCGGTGGTCGGGGCGCTGAGGCCGGCGGCGTGCAGCCAGTGGTCGAGCAGGGGCGCCCGCCACGCCGGCGGCAGGGCGAGCCACGCGGAGGCATCCAGCGTGCCTTCGTCACGCTGAAGCGCGGGGAGCGCTTCCAGCCATGCGTCGCGCAGGGTGTCGGCGGCCTGCCTGCACAGGCGGGCGCTATGCGTGATGCTCGCGGCCGCCTGCGGCCATTGCGCCAGCAGGTCGGGTAGCACCGTGCCGCGTAAATAACCGCGCGCGACGCGTGGGTCGGTATTGGAGGGGTCGGCCAGTGTCTCGAGCCCATGTTCCGCGACATACGCGAGCAGCGCAGCGCGGGGAAGGTCAAGCAGGGGTCGCCACAGCATGCCGGCGCCCAGCGGTCGCAGCTCCCGCATGCCTGCCAGGCCTTCCGGGCCGGCACCGCGCAGCAGCTTCAGCAGCACGGTTTCCACCTGGTCGTCGCGATGATGGGCAAGGACGAGATGCTCGCCGGCATGCAGCGACGTGACGAACGCGGCATAGCGTGCCCGTCGGGCAGACGACTCCATGCCCTCGCCACGCGTCAGGTCCACCGACACGCGCACCACGTCGAGCGGCAGCTCGAGCGAGCCGCACAGCCGCCGGCAATGGACGGCCCACTGGCCGCTATCCGGGCTGAGACCGTGGTCGATGTGCAGTGCGCGCAGCGGTGGCCGCGGCGACAGCGTTGCCAGGGCATGCAGCAGGGCCGTCGAGTCGGGACCCCCGCTGAAGGCGACGACGAGCGGCGCGCCGGCACCCTCGGCCAGCGCACGTCGAAGGTGGTCGGTGACGTCGGTTGCCATGCAGGTCTCGCGCGATGCCGGGAGCGTTCATCGTAACCGCATCGCACCGGCGGGATGCCCGTGCGATATACGCCGTCGGCGCGATGGTCGGGCTGGGCCAGGCGCAGCCCGTTCTGATCAGCCTTCGCTGAACGCGCCGTACGCACGAAGACGCTGGTAGCGCTTCTCGAGCAGCGTCTCGACGGGCAGGGCCTCGAGTGTGTCCAGCTCGTTGAGCAGCACGGCCTTCAGTCGGATCGCCATCGACTGCGGGTTGCGATGCGCGCCGCCCAGGGGCTCGCGCACGATCTTGTCGATCAGGCCGTTCTCGAGCAGGCGCGGGGCGGTCAGCCCCATGACGTCGGCGGCGTCTTTCGCCTTGTCGGCGCTCTTCCACAGGATGGACGCGCAGCCTTCGGGCGTGATCACCGAGTACGTCGAATACTGCAGCATGAGGGTACGGTCGCCCACGCCGATGGCCAGCGCGCCGCCGGAGCCGCCTTCGCCGGTCACCGTGCAGATGATGGGCACCTTGAGCTCGGCCATCTCCAGCAGATTACGCGCGATGGCCTCGGACTGGCCGCGCTCTTCCGCGTTGATACCGGGCCAGGCACCGGCCGTGTCGATGAAGGTGAAGACCGGGATGTTGAAGCGCTCGGCCATCTTGAACAGGCGCAGCGCCTTGCGGTAGCCCTCGGGGCGCGGCATCCCGAAGTTGCGCTTCACCTTGGTCCTGGTGTCGCGACCCTTCTGGTGCCCCACGATCATGATGGAGCGACCGTTGATGCGCGCCAGCCCACCCACGATCGCCTGGTCGTCCGCGAACATGCGGTCGCCCTTCAGCTCATGGAACTCCTCGCACATGGCCTGGATGTAGTCGAGCGTGTAGGGGCGCGCCGGGTGGCGCGACACCTGGCTGATCTGCCACGGCGTGAGGTTGCGGAAGATCTCGGCCGTACGGACCTTCATCTTCTCGCCCAGCCGGCCGACTTCCTCGTCGATATTGAACGCCTGGCCCGTGCTGGCGTGGCGAAGTTCTTCGATCTTCGCTTCCAGGTCGGCAATGGGTTGTTCGAAATCGAGGAAATTGGGATTCATGAAATGAATGACTTCAGGGCAAGACCCTCGATTATACCCCGTGCTGCAAGGGCCGGCGTGCGCCGGGGTACGGATGGTCCCGGGGCGGTAAAAGTCAGGGAATGACCGGGGTTGAGGAGAGAGGCGCGGCCCGATCTGATATCGGTGTCAGCATCACCCCCTCCGCGTGTAGGCGCCGCCCACGAGCGGCAAGGGAAATGATCGAATGATCCTGCGTCGTGTCATGGCGCGCACCTACCTACATCAAGGACTGATAATGAAACATTGCATGGCAAAAGCGGCTCTTGTCGCGCTGGCGTTCGCTTCCGTCGGCGCCGTCGCCGCACCTTCGAGCCGGGTGATCTTCAAGGATTCCAACTTCAGTTCCGGCTGGAAGTTCTCGGGAGGTGCATCCCGCGATTGGAGCGATGGCTGGCACACGAATCGCGTTATCCAGGCGCCTGTCTTTCAAAGCGGTGACGCTGAATACCTGATCAAGATGCCGGCCAACTACCGTCCCGGGTCGTTCAAGTACAAATTGAGCTTCCAGGCAAGGTCCTCGTACGGGTCATGCATAGGCGGCGTGGTCGTGGCAGGGCTGGGTGAAGCAAAGATGCAGGGTGGGGATGTCGGCACGCAGTGGAAGGACTTCAATTTCAAGTTCGACGGTCTTCCACAGATGGGTTCCGCGATCCTCGTGCGCCTGCATTTGTGCGGCAGCTCAAAGACGCAGATCGACAACGTGTCCGTGACCGAAATCTCGAAGAACTGACGAGCTGCCGCCCGATGGAGCGCGTGCAGGCTTGTGGCGCGCGCTCCTCGCCGGTATCAGTCCGCCGGACGCGCCACCTGCCGTCCGGTGCCCAGTTACGCACGACCAACGACCGGAGACATCATGAAACACGGAATGTTTACATGCATCACGCTGCTGGGCCTGTGCGCCGCGGGCATCCCGCACCCGGCCAAAGCGTCGAACTTCGACACCATACCCTGCGCCGAAGGCAAGGAGCCCGGGGCGACCCCGGGGCTCACCTTCTGCCGCATTACCGTGCCGAACGGGACGTTCGCCGGTGAAGCCCGTCCGCTGGGGAGTGAAACCGGAAAGCACGGGCACCCATGGCCGCCTTCGCCCACCTGGTGGGACCTGACGCCGCCCGGCCCGCAACACGACGTGGTCGAGCATCTGCTGCCATGGACGTTCTACGGTGCGGGCACGCCCGGCTACTCGCGGCAGCACAAGCCCGTGCCTGGCGTGGTTTTGTCGGGTGCCCGCGACAGCATCTGGCAATGGCTTCCCGTTCCCGTGCTCGATGGAACGCAATCGACGGCGACGAGCTACGTGGTTCGCGTGACGTATGCCCATGCCGACGGCCGGGGCCCTGCGAACCCGGGAATGACGCTCATAGCGGCGGATGGCGATAGCGCCGTCGTATCGGAAAAGTTCGCCGACACGCAGACGGCCTCGCCGGACAGACCCGCGACCTTCGAGGCGACCATCACCGTTCGCCCCTACACGCGGGTGACGCAGCTCGGCGTGGCGGTCGGAAACAAGACTGGCGAGACTCCGCTCTTCCTCAGCGAGATCGCTGCCCTGGAGGTGACCTTCCCGGGTGCCAATCTCGACATCGATTTCTGATCCACGGGGGAAACGAGGCCTTGCGTGATTCGCTCAATCCCCTTTGTAAGACAAATCCCTGAGTTGAGTAGGCGGGCACTACTTTATGCCCTGAATGGATGGTTGCGAGGCGGGGCGGGTGTTTAAATCCGCCCCGCGATGGCGGATCCCCCACGCCATTGCGCTCAAAGCGCCTGCACATGACGCACGAGCACCACGACGTGTCTTCCGGATGAAGACACGGTCTGCGACCAACCATCCCCTATATCCACTTTACGTGGCGTTCTACCCAAGGAAGGCTATCAATGAGTTCACGATTCTCCCTCCATCGCGCCCTGGCGCTGTCCCTGCCGCTGGCGGCGCTGGCTCCGGTGACTGCCCGCGCCGACGTTGCCGAGGTTTATGAGCGGCTCTCGCCCTGTCCCGATGTGTTCAGCGCGAAGTTCGGTACGGTGTGTCGCCTGATGCTGGCCAATGGCACGTTCGACGCCGAAGGCGAGCCCGGTAGCACCGTCCCTGCCGAAGATGTCGCGAGCCAGTTGGCGCCCTGGGACATTCTGGCCGGCCGGCCCGCCCTGCATATCCATCCGAACGGGCGTGTCAGTTACCTGTCACTCGACGACAAGGCGGAGATCACGCAGCGCATTGTCCTGCCCACGAATGTCGCGCCTCGGGCGCAGCTCGTCGAATACCGGGGCGCGTTCCGCGCCACGCTGGGCGAGGCGTCCGGTAAATGGGGCGTCCATGCGCCCGTTCGCGTCACGCTGAAGCTCACCGACGCGGCCGGCGAGCACCGCCACACGCTGCCCTCGCAGGTGTTTACGGTGTATCCGGGGCGCGCGCAGGCGTTCGCATTCAGTGTGACCGCCAGTGACGTGGATTTTGATCCGGCGTTCATGCAGGTCACCGTCGATCGCGACATGCCACTCGAATACCCGGAGGAGGCCGCCCGACTGATGATCGACGACCTCAGCCTGGTCATGCATGCGCTGTGATCGGGCAGACGCCTGGAATCGCTGAGGGTGCGCAGGTGCCCACGCAGGGCTCAGTCCGCCGGACGCACCATCCGAAGCTCGGTCCCTAGTACACCGGGAATCCCGCGCAACGTACGAAGCAGGTCGGGGAGGGCGCGCACGCGCCACTCCTCGCCCAGCTCGAGGCTGGCCACGCCGGTGCTGTTCCGGTAACCGGCCAGCATCAGCGGAGTGCGTCCGCCGCGGTACCCCATCAATGCCTGCTTCAGGTGCTGCGGAAAGTCGCTGCCGATGCCGTTGAGCTTCAGGGTGAGCAGACGCCCGAAATGCTCCATGGCATCGGAAAGCGCATACGCCTTCTTCGCGCGCAGCTGGTAGCCACCCGCGAAGTCGTCGATGCGCAGCCCGCCCTCCACGACGATCATGGTGCCGCGCGTGAGCAGGTGCGCCGAATCGGTCAGCACATCGCGGAAGAAACTGGTTTCCAGTAGGCCGGTCGCATCTTCGACCTGCACGAAGGCGTCGCTCTCGCCACGCTTGCGCATGCCCACGACCATGCCGGCGACGGTCCACGGTGTCTCGGGGCTGCGGCGGAAACGGCTGGCGCCTTCGTCGTCGTCGTTACGGCGCGGCTTGGGCGGCTGGTAACGGTGCGGGATCTCGCCGATGGGGCAGCTGGAAAGCTGGGCCAGTTCGGCCTTCCACGGATCGGTGGGATGGCCCGACAGGTAATGGCCGAGCGTGTCGTGTTCGCCCTGCAGCAACTGTTCCAGCGGCCACTCGTGCACGGAGCCCGAGAGTTCGATCAGGCTGGGGGCTTCCGCTTCGCCGAATGCATTGCCGAAGATATCGACCTGGCCGGACGCCCGGTTCTTCGCTTCCTGGTCGGCGGCGCGCATGGCCTCGGGAATGTGCTTGACCAGCGTGGCGCGGTTCTCGCCGAGCGCATCCAGTGCGCCGGACTGCACCAATGCTTCCATGGTGCGCTTGTTGAGTTTGTTCGAGCCCACGCGCTGGCAGAAATCGACCAGCCCGCGGAACGGGCCGTTGGCCTTGCGATTGGCGACGATCTCTTCGCAGATCCCCTGGCCCACGCCCTTGATGGCGCCCAGGCCGTAACGCACGACGCGCGGTTCCACGGCTTCGAACATCCAGTCCGACGCATTCACGTCGGGCGGAAGTACCTTGATGCCGATCGCGCGCGTTTCCTCGAGGAAGGTAACGGCCTTCTCGGTGTTGTCCATGTCCGAGGAGATCGTCGCCGCCATGAACTCGGCGGGGTAGTGCGCTTTCAGCCATGCGGTCTGGTACGACACCAGCGCGTAGGCGGCAGCATGCGACTTGTTGAAGCCGTAGCCCGCGAACTTTTCCATGAGGTCGAAAATGGCGTCGGCCTTGTCGCCGGTGATGCCATCCTTCGCGGCACCGTCGCGGAAGGTCGCGCGGTGCTTGACCATCTCCTCGGCTTTTTTCTTGCCCATGGCGCGGCGAAGCAGATCGGCGCCGCCCAGCGTGTAACCGCCGACGATCTGCGCCATCTGCATCACCTGCTCCTGGTAGACCATGATGCCGTAGGTCTCTTTCAGGATGGGCTCGACGCGCGGATCCGGATATTCCACGGCCTCGCGGCCATGCTTACGGGCGCAGAAGCTGGGGATCAGGTCCATCGGGCCGGGGCGATACAGTGCCACCAGCGCGATGATGTCCTCGAAGCGATCGGCCTGCGCTTCCTTCAGCATGCCCTGCATGCCGCGCGACTCGAGCTGGAAGACGGCGACGGTCTGCGCCTTTTTCAGCAGGTCGTAAACCTTCTTGTCGTCGAGCGGCAACGACTCGATCACCAGCGGTTCGGTGCCTTCTTTCGCACGGCGCCTGTTGATGGCCTTCACGGCCCAGTCGATGATCGTGAGCGTACGCAGGCCGAGGAAGTCGAACTTCACCAGGCCGACCGCTTCCACGTCGTCCTTGTCGTACTGCGTGACCACGCCTTCGCCGCTGGCTTCGCAGTAAAGCGGCGCGAAGTCGGTCAGCGGGGTCGGCGCGATGACCACGCCGCCGGCGTGCTTGCCCGCGTTACGCGTCAGGCCTTCGAGGCTGAGTGCGAGGTCGATCAGCGCGCGCGGTTCTTCCTCGGTGTCGTACACCGTGCAGAGTTCGCCGACGATGCGATCCGGTTCTTTCTTCGATTTTTCCGACCGGCCGAGCGCGTCGCTCAGCGTGAGGTCGAGCGGGCGGTTCGGCACCAGCTTGGCGAGGCGATCCACCTGGCCATAGCCCATGCCGAGCACGCGGCCGGAATCGCGCAGCACCGCCTTCGCGGCCATGGAGCCGTAGGTGATGATCTGGCTGACGTGGTCGCGGCCGTACTTGCGGGCGACGTAGTCGATGACCTCGTCGCGGCGGTCCATGCAGAAGTCGATGTCGAAGTCGGGCATCGACACGCGTTCGGGATTCAGGAATCGCTCGAACAGCAGCTCGAACTGAAGCGGATCGAGGTCGGTGATCTTCAGCACCCACGCCACGAGCGAGCCCGCACCCGAACCACGACCCGGACCCACGGGAATGCCGTTGTCCTTACCCCAGCCGATGAAGTCGGCCACGATGAGGAAGTAGCCGGGGAAGCCCATGTTGATGATGACGTCGACCTCGCGGTCGAGTCGCGCCTGGTAGTCCTCGAGCGTTTTCCCGGGTGCCAGCGGATGGTGGCGCAGGCGTTCTTCCAGGCCGAGCTGGGCCTGTTCGCGGATGTACGTGTCGAGCGTGTGCCCTTCGGGCACCGGGAAATTCGGCAGGAAGTACTCGCCGAACTTCAGCTCGAGGTTGCAGCGCTTCACCAGCTCGACCGTGTTCTCGAGGGCCTCGGGAATGTCGGCGAACAGCGCTTCCATCTCTTCGGGAGACTTGAAGTACTGGTCTTCGCTGTAGTCGTGCGGGCGCTTGGGATCTGCCAGTACGCGGCCCTGGTTGATGCAGGTGCGCGCCTCGTGCGATTCGAAACCGTCGCGGGTGAGGAACCGCACGTCGTTGCTCGCGATCACGGGCAACTCGTATTCGCCGGCGAGCGCCATGGCGGCGAGCACCCAGTTTTCCTCGTTGGTCCGACCGGTGCGGGTCAGCTCGAGGTAGAGGCGATCCGGGAACAGTCGACGCAGGAACTCCAGGCGCAGCGCGGCAGCCGGCAGGCCCGCGCCGAGCGCCACGCGCGCGACATCGCTCTCGCGCCCGGCGATGGCGATCAGGCCTTCGACGCTCTCGGGATGCATCCATGCGGCGTCTACAAGCGCACGGCCGGTACCCTGGCCTTCGCGCCATGCGCGGGAGACCAGGCGGGACAGGTTGAGGTAGCCGTCGCGATCCTGGCAGATCAGCGTGAGACGCCAGGGGCGCGGATCGTCGGGGCTCGAGACCCAGATGTCACAGCCGGCAATCGGCTTGATGCCAGCTGCGGTGCACTGCTTGTAGAACTTCACCAGCGCGAAGAGATTGTTCTCATCGGTCAGTGCGACGGCAGGCATGCCCGCCCGTGCGCAGGCCGCGACCAGTTGCTTGATGCGTATGGTCGAGTCGACCAGCGAATATTCGCTGTGCAGGTGAAGATGGGCGAAACGGACTGACATGATCTGCGCCGTAGGAGGCAGGTGAAAGGCTAACCGGGACAGCGTCGACGAACAAGAATTGACAAGCCGCGAGGGTGGGGGATCACGCGCTCTTCGGCGGCAGGATGTGCGCTTCCGGGTGGTCGATGAACCACAGCCCGGCGAACAGCTTCCCGTCGATCGAGAATCCTTCCGCAGCCCGCTCGAACAGCCACTGGGCGGCCTCGGTGCGCGGCACCTCGTGCACGATGATGTTCTCGGTGTCGTCCCCGCCGCCTTTCCCTACTCGTACCAGGTCCCAGGCGCGGGCGAAGGCGATCATTTCCGTGCTCATGCCTGCCGACGAGGGGCCCTCGTGGACGAATTCGATGCGGCCGCAGGCAAAGCCGGTTTCTTCCTCGAGCTCGCGGCGGGCCGCCAGCAGCACGTCTTCGTCCTCGGCGCCTGCGATGTCGCCGACCAGGCCGGCGGGCATCTCGATGGTGTTGGCCAGGATGGACACGCGGTACTGCTCGACGAAGACCACCTTGTCGTCCGGCGTGACGGCCAGGATGATCACGGCGCCGCCGGGGTTGTTGCGCTCGGCGTATTCCCAGCGGCCGCGGCGCTTCAGGGTGAGCCAGTCGGCTTTATGCAGCACTTCTTCCGGCAGGCTGGCATCCTCGGGGATGGGCGAGGCGTGGGGCAGCGGACTCGTCTGCATGGGCGGACTCCTGGGTAGTGGCTGATCCTTCCAAGGGTATCGCGCCCTCGTGACTGTTACATCAGGGCGCGAAGTCGCGACCGCGTCAGTGGCCCGAAGCGGAGGCGCTCGCAGAGGTCGTCGATGGTGGCGGCCTCGCCCTGGCGGCGGCTGAGCGCATCGGCGGTTTCGGCCACGGCGATATCGAGCGCGATGCGCGTAAGGCGCCGGCAGAGCAGGGCCTGCTCGGCGTGGAGGCGAAGCCGGACCGCGCAGGAGGCCGCGCCACGGAAGCTCAGGTAGGGCACCTCGTCGACGCGCTCGAGGATCGCATCGAGGCTGCCGAAATGCGCAAGCAGTGCGGCCGCCGTCTTTGCGCCGATGCCCGGGACACCCGGTATGTTATCGACCGCATCGCCGCACAGGGCCAGGTAATCGGCCACCTGGTGCGGATGCACGCCCAGGCGATCGAAGACGCCGGACGGACCCCATCGCGCGTTCTTCGCGAAGTCCCACTGTTCGTCGTGCTCGCCGAGCAGCTGGCCGAAGTCCTTGTCCGCCGAGACGATGACGCCGCGGAAGCCGTGCGAACGCAGGCCCCACAGGGCGCTGCCGATCAGGTCGTCGGCCTCGTAATGGTGGTCGTTCAGCACCGCCAGGCCGAGCGCCGCTGAAATCTCGCGGCACAGCGAAAACTGGCGCACGAGCTGCGGCGGCGGAAGATCGCGGTTGGCCTTGTACGCGGGGTAGATGGCGTTGCGGAACGACGTCGTGAGCGACGCATCGAACGCGACGGCGATGTGCTCTGCGCGCGTGCGTTCCAGCAGCTCGCAGAGAAACCGCGTGAAGCCGTGCACGGCGTTGACCGACTCGCCCTCGTGGTCGTGGAACTCGTCCGGCATGGAGTGCCAGGCGCGGAACACATACAGGCTGCCATCGACCAGATGGACGAGGGAATCGTCGCTCACGGCTGCCACACGCTCACGATGTCGTCGTAGGCAGGGCGGTCACGGTCGGGGGTCTCCATCGTGGGCGTGCCCACGTGGATGAAGCCGACGATGTGCTCGCTCTTCTTCATGCCGAGCAGCTTCGCGACATCGCGGTCGTACGCGGCCCAGCCGCTGAGCCACTGGGCGCCGAAACCGAGCGCCTGTGCGCCGAGCAGGATGTTGTAGGCGACGCAGCCGGCGGTGAGGTCCTGCTCGAGCTCGGGGACCTTGCTCTCGCCGTCGATCTTCGCGGAAATCACCAGCACCAGCGGCGCATGGGCGTAGCGGCGTTCCTCCTTCTCACGCTTGGCGTCGGACATGCCCGGGTTGGCGGCCGCTGCCAGCTTCGCGAGTTTCTCGCCGAAGGTCAGCTTGGCGTCGCCACGCAGCACGCGGATGCGGAAGGGCTCCAGCTTGCCATGGTCGGGCACGCGGATGGCGGCCTCGAGGAGGCGGCGCAGCGTGGCGTCATCGGGGGCAGGGTCGCTGAGCTGGCGCGAGCCTACGGAGCGGCGGTCGTTCAGGAAGTCGAGCTTCGATTCAGTCATGCGACCAGTTTACCGGACCCGCGATCAGTCGCGGGGCGGCGGGGGCGGGCCGCGGCCATCCGGCGGCGGTGGCGGCGGAAGCGGGTCGTTCGGCCCCATCGAATCGATGTACTGGCGCCGCTGCCCGGGTGACTGGTCGCGCCACTTGTCGAGCAGGGCCCGTCGCTGCTCGGGCGGCAGGTTGCGGAAGCGCTCGAACGCGTCGTGCAGGCGGGCGCGCTGCTCGGGCGACAGGTCGTGGAATTTCTGCTGGTTCCGCCGCGCTTGTTCACGCTCGTCGGGCGTCATTTCCTGCCAGTGCTGGATACGGTCGCGGATCTGCGCGCGCCGCTCCGGCGGCAGGCCGCGCCAGTGCCCCGCCTTCTGCAGCATGTGCGACTGGCGCTGGGGCGGGAACGTATCCCAGTCCCGTGCGAGCGGGGCCAGGATCTCTTTTTCGTCAGGCGACAGCGCACTCCACGGCCGGGGTGCAGGCAGCGGGCCATCCTCCTCGCCGGGCGGCGGCGGAGGCGGTCCGACCTGCGCCGAGGCAAGGACGGGCGTCGCCAGCGACATCGCAGCGAACAGAAGCAGGGCAAGGCGACGCGTGGCCATCACCGGTGTGACGACCCGGACGTGTCGTTATAGGCCAGCCAGCTGTAGAACTGGAGGTCCTTGTAGAGGGCCGGGTCGGCGCTGTCCGCATCCGGGGGAAGGTCGGTCGGCGCGGCCGACGCCGAGGCCGCGACCGGCTGCATCGGTGTCGGCGCGGGGCCCGGCTGCCAGACCATCAGCGACGCCAGGGCGATCACGGCGAACGCCCCCGCCGGAAGAAGGAAGCGACGGGCCGACGATTCATGCGGGCTGGCCAGCGCCGTGCGGCGGGCGGCACGGAGGCGGCCGGCGATCGCCGGGTCGACGTCGCGGCTGGCGCGCACGTAGAGATCCCGGGCGCGATGTTCGAGTTCCCGATCGAGCTGGCTCATCGCCATGCCTCCAGTTGAATGCGCAGCGCATGCATCGCGCGCGAAAGGTGAGTCTTGACGCTACCGTCGGAGCAACCCATGGCGGCAGCGGTTTCCGCCACGTCCAGCCCTTCCATGATGCGAAGGGTGAAGGCCTCGCGCTGGCGCCGGGGCAGCGTGCGAACGGCTGCCACGATGTCGCCGAAGGCCTGGGAATCCTGGAGGCGGGCCGAGGGATCCGGGCTGTCGTCGGCGGGTTCCCACGCCGGGAGTTCGTCGCCGTCATCATCGCGGCCGCCGCCGATCCAGCCCACCACGATCGAGCGCACCTTCCGGCGCCGCTGCAGGTCGACGATGCGACGGCGAAGGATGCCCCAGAACAGCGGGGTCCATTCCTCGGCCGGCTTGGCCGCGTAGTGGCGGACCAGCCGCATCATGGCGTCCTGCACGGCGTCCATGGCGTCCTCGCGGTTGCCGAGATGGATCTCGGCCATGCGCCATGCGCGGCGCTCGATACCTGCAAGGAAGGCATCCATGTTGGCCGGAACGTCGCGCAGGTCAGCCAGCGGCGCGGCGCCAAGCGCGAGCGAGCCGTTCACGGCTTTCTCCGCATCGTCGTCTTTGCTGCCATCCTCGTGCTCCATAACGGCCTGGTTCACTCCGATAAACGCGGTGGGTCACCGCCGGTTGACTGCGGGGCTGGCGCACCATGTTCCGTGCAGGGGTATTTACCGCCGGTGAAGTCAGGGGTCGCGGCGGGGCCTTCGCCCCACGGGCCACGCGACCAGCGCGCCCAGCACGGCGCCTGCAAGATAAAGCAGGAGGGTGCCGCCCGTCTGGGCCAGGCGGGCGAGGTCGGAAAGCATGGCCGGGCCCGCATCGCTGATGGCCTGGCTGAACCCGATGCCCATCATGCCCGCGATGCTCACGGCCGCGAACAGGCAGGCCGTGTAGTAGCAGGCAAGCAGGGTGGACAGCGCGGCGACGAGGGCGCCGACCAGGCCGTCGAAGCGCAACCAGCGGCGCGTCACGATACCCAGCAGCCAGCCCACGGGCAGTACCAGGGCGGGCAGGGCGCGGCCGAACATCATCGACGGCACCATCCAGACCGCGCCTGCGGCGAAGCCGAACATGACGGCGCACAGGAGGCCGAAGAGGAAGCCGGAAAGTCGGAAACGCTCAGCCGGCATGGAATTCGGTCGCGTGGGGCATGGGATCTGGGGGTGGGGTAAACCACCATGATAGCGGGGCGGGGGGCTTACTGCTCTTGAGGGAGTCGCCCACAGCCCCGACTTAACCCCGTGGATGCTTACCGTCATGGGGCGGTGGGCGCATAATCGACGACTTTGCGGCCTTCCACGGCCTCTGACAGGACAGCAATGAGCGGTTTCAGCCTCAGCAGCGAACCCTTCACCCTCGAACGTGACTGCCCGGCGGTCATGGTCCCGCAGGGTGAAACGGTCACGCTTCCCGCCGGTCAGATCGGCTACATCACCCAGGCGCTGGGTGGCAGCTTCACCGTGTATGTCGAAGGCAATCTGTTCCGCATCGCCGGCAACGACGCCGATGCGCTCGGCAAGGAACCGCCGCGCCCCATCGAACTCGACGACGGTGCGACGGATGCCGATGTCGAGAAGCTGGTCTGGCAGCAGCTGCGTACCTGCTTCGACCCGGAAATTCCTATCGACGTGGTCGAGCTCGGCCTGGTGTACGACGTCAGCCTCGAAGCCACCGACGAGGGCGCCCGCCGCGTCTACGTCAAGATGACCCTGACCGCGGCGGGCTGCGGCATGGGCGATATCCTCGTCGATGACGTGCGTACGAAGGTCGAGTTGATCCCGACCATCGTCGAGGCCGATGTCGACCTGGTGTTCGATCCGCCCTGGAATCACTCCATGATGTCCGACGCCGCGAAGCTCGAAACGGGCATGCTCTGAGGCCCGCGCGCCCGTACCCGTCGCCACGCTCCCCGGCGACGCCTAGGGAAATCCCTAGGTAGCCCGCCGCGAAATCCTGCGGTAGGTTGGCAAGGACTTTCGGCAGGGGGCCGAAGGTTCGCAGGATAGTACGGGCATCGCGCTGCGGCGCGAATTTGAAATTCGTTCGGAATGTGGTCCACACGACCGCAATGGCGGCGTGCGGCCCGTTCCCGGTGGAGGAACGTAATGGTTAGTCATTTCCGTTTGAAATTGCTGGTGGCGTCCCTCGGGATCGCTGCCGCGTCAGTGGCTTCCGCGGCGACCGAGCAGTCGCTTCGTGCGCAGTCGCTGGGGGCCGTCCCGGCCAGCCAGCTGGCGGTGAAGCTGGGCCTGTCGAGCGACAACGCCTTCGTTGCAAAAAACGCACTGCCCACGGCGGCGGGTACACAGACCGTCCGCATGCAGCAGACCTTCAAGGGCGTTCCGGTCTACGGCCGCAGCATCGCCGTCGAGCAGGATGGACAGGGCAATGCGCTGGTCGCCACCGGCGTGGTGACTTCGGATCTCCAGGTCGACCTGGCATCCGTCGCCCCGAAGCTCGACGCGGCGCACGTCGTGGCGCTGCTTTCCAGGCAGGCACCTTCGCTGACGGGCCTGGTCGTCAAGCCCGAGAACGCAAAAGCCGACCTGTACGTGTATCCCGTGGACGGGGGCCCTGCACGCCTCGTGTACCTCACGTCCTTCTTCTCCGGCGGCGACCACCCGACACGCCCGACGGCGATCATCGATGCGAACACCGGCGAGATCATCCAGCAATGGGAAGGCCTGACCAATGCCGAGGTCGACGCGACCGGTCCGGGCGGCAACCAGAAGACCGGCCAGTACACCTGGGGTGCGGGCGGCAAGCCGGCGCTGCGCGTCACGCAGTCGGGCACCACGTGTACCGCGCAGAACGCGAACGTGAAGACGTATAACCTCAACAAGGCGACCTCCGGCACGGGTACGCTCTGGAGTTTCACCTGCTTCAACTCCACCGGCGACGCGATCAACGGCGCGTATGGCCCGATCAACGACGCGCATCACTTCGGTGGCGTCGTGCATGACATGTACACCTCGTATACCGGCGCGGCGCCGCTGAACCAGGTGCTGCTCATGAAGGTGCATTACGGGTCCAGCTACGAGAATGCGTTCTGGGACGGCACGTCCATGAACTTCGGCGACGGCGCCAGCACCTTCTACCCGCTCGTGGCACTCGACGTGACGTCGCACGAAATCAGCCATGGCTACACCGAGCAGCACTCCAACCTCGCCTACAGCGGTCAGTCGGGCGGCATGAACGAAGCCTATTCCGACATCGCGGGTGAAGCGGCCGAGTACTACGACCGCGGCTCGAACGATTTCCTCGTGGGTGCGGATATCGTCAAGACGAGTGCCGGCATCGGCAGCGCGCTGCGCTATATGTGCACGCCGTCGCAGGATGGTGGGTCCATCGATAACGCGTCGCAGTACACCAGCGGCCTCGACGTGCATTACTCGTCGGGCGTGTACAACAAGGCGTTCTGCCTGCTCGCCAAGACCTCGGGCTGGGACACGGTCAAGGCCTTCAAGGTTTTCGCCCGTGCGAATGCCCTTTACTGGACTGCCAGCTCGACGTTCAACAGCGGTGCGTGCGGCGTGGCCAGCGCCGCGACGGACCTCGGCTACCCGGCGACCGACGTGGCGACGGCTTTCACCGGCGTCGGCGTGAGCTGCTCGACGGGCGGCGGCGGTGGCGGCAGCGGCGGCACGGCGCTGACCAATGGCACGGCCAAGACCGGCCTTGCCGGTAGCGCAGGCACGGAGCTCAGCTACACCGTCGTGGTGGCGGCAGGGGCGAAGAACCTGACGATCGCCACCAGCGGCGGTACGGGCGATGCCGATCTTTACGTGAAGTTCGGTTCGGCGCCGACCACGTCGAGCTACGGCTGCCGTCCATACAAGAGCGGCAACGCAGAGTCGTGCACGTTCGCGACGACGCAGGCCGGTACCTACTACGTGAAGGTGCGGGGTTATGCGGCCTTCTCGGGTGTGTCGCTGAAGGCGACGTGGACGCCCTGATGGCGGGTCGTTGATTCGATCCGATCGTGCGTGATGAGGCCCGGGCGGAGACGCCCGGGCTTTTTTTGCAGGCTTAGTCAGGATGAGCTCGCGTGGCGAAAGTCGCGAACGGCTACACGTCTGAGTGGCTGTCGCCGTATGCCCGGGCCCTGCGCATGTAAGTAGCTTCGGTAGACCGCGACTGCGCAGTCGCCGACCGAGGCTCTCCTGTGAAGTACCCTCTCTTTATCTCAATCGCTTCGGCGCTGGTCGTCGTGCCGCCGGTGCCTGCGCTGGCGGAGTCGTCGGATTCCCGGCAGTACATCGTGCATTTCGACAGGCCTGCCGACGCGCGGGCAGCGGTGCAACGATCCGTCGGTGCCCACGCAGCGACGCGCTCGCGCCGCAAACGATCCTTGCAGCCGGCAGCGCCGGTGCATGTTCGCTCACTCTCATCGTCGGCCGAGCTTTTCGATGCAGGGCCGGCAGGTATCCGTGAGCTCGAAGCCACGCCCGGGGTCATCGCCATCGAGGAGGACCGGCTGTTGCAGCGTACGTCGGTTGCCGACCCCTCGGGGCCGGCGGTCGACCCGCTGTGGATTCGCCAGTGGTACCTGCACGACGCACGCGTGGGTATCGATGCGCCGGTGGCGTGGCGCTACACGAGGGGCGAGGGTGCCGTGGTGGCCGTGCTCGATACGGGCATCACGCCGCATCCGGAATTCGACGGGCAGCTGCTACCAGGTTTTGACTTCATCACGGATGACGCCGCCGCGCGCGATGGTGACGGACGCGACGCGGATCCCACGGATGAAGGTGACTGGCTCGGTGTCGGCGATTGCGGCTCGGTGAAGCCACAGCCGTCGTCGTGGCACGGATCGCACGTGGCGGGCATCATCGCGGCGCGTTCGGGCAACGCGTTGGGCATGTCCGGCGTCGCACCCAGGGCGAAGATCGTGCCGGTGCGCGTACTGGGTCGGTGCGGCGCGCGGTTATCCGACATCGCGGATGCCGTGACCTGGGCAAGCGGCGGGCAGGTTCCCGGTGCGCCCGCCGTCGAGCGGCGGGCGGATGTCATCAACCTCAGCCTCGGCGGCGCGGGTCCCTGCGGCCTTGCCATGCAGCAGGCCATCGCGGGGGCACGCGGGCGCGGCACGGCGGTCGTCGTTTCAGCTGGCAACAGCGGCGCGCCGGCCACGGCGTTTACGCCGGCGAACTGCCCCGGCGTGATCCCGGTCGGGGCGCTGGCGCGCGACGGGTCGATGGCCTGGTACTCCAACCACGGCGCCGGACTGGCATTGGTAGCGCCCGGTGGTTCATTGCTTGGCGTCGCCAGGGACGACATCCTCTCCGCCGTGGATGGCGGGCTGCAGGTGCGTCACCGGCCTGTGTTCGCCTACTACGCCGGCACGTCCATGGCGGCGCCGCAGGTGTCCGGCGTGGTCGCGCTGATGCGCGCAGCGGATCCGGCGATCGGCGTCGACATGATCACGCAGCAGCTGGTCGACAACGCGCGGCCCGTGCCGGGCCGGTGCCCGCGCGGATGTGGCGCGGGGCTGCTCGATGCCGGCGCGACCATCGACGCCGTCATCGAAGACCGCCGGTAGGAGCGCGCCCTGCGCGCGACATCTTTTCGCGAAAACATTCACGGATACGGCGATGACGTTCAGGGGTGCGGCGAAGACCTTCGGTGCGTGTCGCGACAATGTTCAGTGATATCGCGAAGAGATGTCGCGCGCAGGGCGCGCTCCCACAACCCAGGGCGCGCTCCCACAACCCGGGGCGCGCTCACGCAACGTATCAGACTGCTTCGAAGCGGTTGGCGTCGCGGTTCTTGCGCACCGAGGCCGGGTCCCACACGCGCCCGTTCATGGCGATGTATACGCCGTCGTCGAGCGACTGCACGGCGCCGACGGCGCAGCCGATGTTGAATACCGCGTCGGAGCCCTGGAACCGCGCGGGGTTAAGCGCGCCGGTCAATACGATGACCTTGCCGGGGATGTCGGCGAGCACGCGGGCCGTTTCGACCATGGTGTCCGTGCCATGCGTCACCAGCACATGCCGGTGCGGCTGGGCTTCGATGGCGCTGCGGATCAGTGCGCGATCGTCGTCGGTGACGTGCAGGCTGTCCTTGCGGATCAGGGGGATGACTTCGAAGCGGAACGCCACGCCCAGTTGGGTAAGGATGTCGCCGATCTGCGGCGCACCGATCTGGTAGTCCGACTTGTCGTCGAAATACACCTTGTCGATGGTGCCGCCAGTGGTGACGATGGTGAGCTGCTGCATGGGAAACCTTGGCGCCAGGGTAGATCGGGCGGTCATTCTACCGTCAGCAGGCGGTCATCCTCATGCGCCGGCAGGTCCAGCCTGTCGAGCCCCCGTGCGATGAAGCGCCGGCACGCCGCCGCAGGCCGCGCGTCACCGGTCGTGGCACCCTGGCCGGCGGCCCGGACGAGAAGGGCCGCCGCCATGGCGCGGGCCAGGGTGAAGGCGATGCCGCGGGCGGAGGCCTCGAGCGCGGCACGGTCCGATGCCACGTCGGCCAGCAGTGATTCGGTGGCATCCAGCGCCTGCTCGATCGCCCCGCGTTCGCGCGTGCCATCGGGCGCCAGTACGGCGACGGCGGATCTGATCGGCGTGATGCCCGTAGCGCCCAGCGCCCGCAGCATGTCCAGCGAGAGGACGTTCGTGGTGCCTTCCCAGATGGCGTACACCTGGGCGTCCCGAAGCAGCTGGGGCAGGCCGGTGTCCTCGATGTAGCCGGCGCCGCCGAAACTCTCGAGTACCTCGGAGGTCACGGCAATGGCCGTTTTCGCGGTCCAGAGCTTGGCCAGCGGCGTCAGCAGGCGGAGCAGGGCGGCGGGCGCCGCTGCATCGTCGCCATGCTCGGCATGGCCCAGCAGTTCTGCCACGTGGAAAGTGAGCGCGAACGCGGCTTCGTACTCGGCCTGCATGTCGGCCAGCGTACGGGCATGCAGGGGGTGATCGACCAGGCGCCGCCCGAAGGCGGTGCGACGCGTGGCGTAGTCGCGGGCAAGGGAAAGGGCGCGAGCCATGGTCGCCACGGCGCAGACCGCGTTCCAGGTGCGCGTCACGTTGAGCATGGGCGCGATCTGCCGCACGCCATGATCCAGCGGCCCGACCGGGGTCGCGGGGAGCCCGTCGAGATGGATCTCCGCCGTGGGGAGCTCATGCGTGCCCAGCTTCTTCTTCAGCCGGTCGATGGTGATGCCGCGCCATGCGCCGGACTCGTCTTTTGTCTCCACGTAAAAAAGGGCCAGCGCCGCCGTGCCGTCTCCGGCGCCCTCGGGCCGGGCGAGGGCCAGCGCGGCTTCCCCGACGACGGCGGAGCTGAACCACTTGCGGCCGTACAGACGCCACTGGCCGTCCGTGTCCTGGCGCGCCGTCGTTTCGGTCCGGCCCACGTCCGAGCCGCCGGGCGTTTCGGTCATCCACTGGCCGGACAGCCAGAACGTGGCCGGATCGCGGCTGAGGAAGCGGGGCAACGCCCGTTCCATCAGCGCCACGTTGCCGGACGCCCGCAGCGCCGTCGCGGCTCCGTCGGTCATGGCCAACGGACAGCAATAGAACTCGCTGGCCACGTGGTAGAGGAAGACGCGCGCAAAGGATTCGGCCCGGGCCCACGGCGAGCGCTCATGCCCTGCCGCGAGAACGCCATGTCGCGTCGCGATCCCCGGGCCTTCTTCCCAGGCAGGCGTCAGCGCAATGCGGTCGACGCGCTTGCCCCAGGCATCCCAGGCGGTGAGTACGGGTTCGGTTCGAGGAGTGCGGCAGCGTCGTTCCCACGCCATGACGGCGTAGTCGCCGAGTGCCTGCAGGTCGGGCGTGGTTGCGGCGAGACGTTCCGGAGGCAGCCGCGCTGCAAGCCATGCGCCGAGCACGCGGTCGTGGCGGAAGGGATGCGCCAGCTGTGGCGCGTCCTGCGTGAAACCCATGGTGGCATCCTCGCCGTGGCAGTCAGGTGCCTAGCGTGCCCTGCCGGCGCGCAGTGGTCGAGACGCTGCGCAACATGGCGTCAGCGGCGCCGACGCACGCCTGCGCCGAGGGTGCCGATCAGGAGCAGGGTCACGATGATTTCCAGCACCGCGAGCCAGCGGTCTGCCTGCGAACTCCAGGCTTCCGATACCCCGTGGCAGAAGTAGAACAATGCCAGCGTGCCTACCCACAGCAGCGCGCGCGTGACGTTGGGCAGTGAAAGCAATGGAAGCAGCAGCGGCGGCACGGTGAGCGCGAAGGCGACCCACGTCGGGATCGAGACGGGCGTGTAAAGCGAATACCACGCGACCTGGATCACGAGCAGGGCCGCCCAGGACGCCAGGCCCGTCTTCTGCGTGCCGCTCAGCGTCACGCGGGCGTGCCCAGTCGCCGGGCCACGTCCGCCAGTCGCTTGCCGAGCGCCCGGGCGAGGTCGCGCTCGTGGTCGCTGATCGCGTTGTCGCCGCGTGCGCCGGCCAGGTGACTCGCACCGTAGGGCGTGCCGCCTGTGGTGGTGCTGCTCAGCGCAGGCTCGGTATAGGGAATGCCGACGATCAGCATGCCGTGGTGGAGCAGGGGCAGCGCCATGGTCAGCAGCGTGGCTTCCTGGCCGCCGTGCATGGAACTGGTCGACGTGAAGAGGGCCGCCGGCTTCCCGGCGAGCGCGCCCGAGGCCCACTCTGCGCCCGTCGTGTCGAGGAAGTGCTTCAGCGGGGCGGCCATGTTGCCGAAACGCGTCGGGCTGCCCATGGCCATGCCCACGCACTCCACCAGATCCTCGCGCGACACATAGGGCGCGCCTTCTTCCGGCTCCGGCGGCATGGCCGTTTCGGTCACCGGCGCGACCGGGGGAACCTGGCGCAGGCGGGCGCGCATGCCGGGTACTTCCTCGATGCCGCGGGCGATGAAGCGGGCCAGCTGGGCCGTGTGGCCACTGCGGCTGTAGTAGAGTACGAGGACATCGTGGGACATGGAGGGCCGCCTGTTTCGAAGGCGCTAGTCTCGCAGAACTTGGATAGTAAGGATTGTCATGCCGCTGCGTTTCGACCGCGACCGCACCCTCAGCTTCATGCGCTTCACCTGGCTGCGCTTCGTCGACGACAAGTGCTTCGAGACGGCGGGTGCGCTGTCGTACACCACGCTGGTGTCGCTGGTTCCCCTGACGGTCGCCATTTTCGCCATCCTGTCCGCGTTCCCCGTCTTCGCCGAATGGCGTGGCGCGCTCGCCGATTACACCTTCCAGAATTTCGTGCCCGCCACGGGCATGAAGATCCAGGAATACATGCTTGCGTTCGCCGACAAGGCCAGCCAGCTGACCGGCATCTCCGTGCTCGTCATGCTGTTCAGCGCCGTGTCCATGATGATCAGCATCGAAGACCGGCTCAACAACATCTGGCGCGTGCGCAAGTCGCGTGGATGGACCTCGCGGCTGCTGCTTTACTGGGCGGCGCTGACGCTCGGGCCGATCCTCGTGGTAGGCGGCCTGGCACTCTCGTCGTACCTCACTGCCTTCCCCATGCTGCACGCGGCGGCCGACCAGATCGCCACCCAGTTCCGGCTGATCTCGCTGCTGCCGTTCGTCATTACGTTCGTGACGCTGGTGCTCATGTACACCATGGTGCCGAACCGGCGGATTTCGTGGCGGCACGCAGGCATCGGCGCATTGCTGGGGGCGATCCTGTTCGAGGTCGCGCGGTGGGGGTTCACGCAGTTCATCCGCAATTCGCCGAACTACGAAGAGATCTACGGCGCGCTCGCCGCCATTCCCATTTTCCTGCTGTGGATCTACCTCTCCTGGATCATCGTGATCCTCGGGGCGTCCATTGCGGCGTCCGTCTCCGCCTTCGAATACACCGTGCCCCATGAGGCGCTGCCCGAGGGCGCGGAGTTCATCGGCCTGCTCGTGGTGCTGCAGCACTTCGTCGAGGCCCAGCGCCGCGGGGTCAACGTGGATCCGGCCGGCATCCGCCAGCACGAGGTCTACCTGTCGTCGAGTGCGATCGCCGGTTACTTCGAAGACCTGCAGCGCGCCGACATGATCCAGCGCGGGGAGGGTGGGGGCTGGTTGCTCAGCCGCAGCCTCGACACGACGGAGCTGCTGCGCGTTTACCGCTGCACGCAGTACCGGCTGCCGCTGCATCCCCGCGAGCAGATGCAGCGCATGGGCATTGTCCTTCCACCCGATCTTCTCGCCCTGCTGGATAACCTTGCCGCAGCCCTGGACGCCACGCTGAGCGCCCGGCTGGACCAACTGTTTCCCGCCCCGTTACCTGCTCCCATCGAGGACACCGCTGCATGATTTCCCGCCTGATCGCCGTCACCGCACTGGCCGTCGCCGCACCCGTTCTTGCTCCTGTCACTGCCGCGGCCGCCGCCGGACCGGCTGCCCCCGCGGCACCTGCCGCATCGGCCGCCCCGGCATTTCCCGCGAAGCCGGAACTGAAGATCACGACCCTGGACGGCAAGGCGTTCGACCTGGCGGCGGAGCGCGGCAAATGGGTCGTCGTCAATTACTGGGCGACGTGGTGCGTGCCTTGCATCAAGGAAATGCCGGACATCTCGGCCTTCGTGAAAGACCACAAGAACGTCGCGGCGATCGGTCTCGCGTTCGAGGACAGCGACGCGAAGGACATCAAGGCCTTCATCGCCAGGCACCCGGTTTCGTACCCGATCGCACAAGTCGACGTCTCCGCGCCGCCGAAGGATTTCGATTCGCCCAAGGGCCTTCCCACCACCTACCTGATCGCACCGGACGGTAGCGTGGCGAAGACGTTCGTCGGGCCGATCACGGCAGCGAAGCTCAACGAGGCCATTGCCAAGGGAAAATGAGATGAAAGCCGCACGTTTCATCGTCAGGGGTAAAGTGCAGGGCGTATTCTTCCGCGCTTCCACGCGCGAGGAAGCGGAACGACTTGCGCTCACCGGCCACGCGCGCAACCTGCTCGACGGGAGCGTTGAAGTCGTGGCCTACGGCGATCCGCAGGCACTCGACCAGCTCGAGGTCTGGCTGCACCGCGGCCCGGAGAGGGCGGCAGTCAACGAGCTCTACCGCGAAGACATCGGCGCCCACGACGCCCCCGAAACCTTCCTGACCCGGTAGGAGCGCGCCCTGCGCGCGACATCTTTTAAGGCCGGGCGCCCAGGTGCCCCGACCCCGGGCCCCCTGGCCCTCGGGCCCCCTGGCCCCCTGGCCCCCTGGCCCCCTGGCCCCCCGGCCCCCCGGCCCCCCGGGCCCCGCGCATTTATCGGACGGGGTCGCGAAAAGATGTCGCGCGCAGGGCGCGCTCCTACGCGGCGATGCACTCTGCACGGCGACGTGAATCAGCCGTGCGTAACTTGCATCAGTCCTTCGGCCCGGTCGCGTTCGCCGGGCGCGCCAGCAGCGTGACCGGGAGCTTCTTCCCGTCCGACAGATCGAAGGTCACGACTACCGCGTCGCCCGCCTTCACCGGATGCTTCGCGCCCGTCAGCATCACGTGGTAACCGCCGGGCGAAAACGCCACGGTTCCCCTGGCTGGCACGGCGACCGCGTCGACCATCTCCATGCGTCCCATGCCACCCGCCGTGCTGCTGCGATGGATCATGGCGTCGGCGTAGTCACCGCTCTCCGCGCCGACGATCGAAACGGCGCTGTCAGATGCGTTCGAGAAGGTCACATAGCCGCCCGCAGGAAGGCTTCCGGGAAGCACGCGCAGCCAGCCGTCGGTCGCCGAGACGGCAGGCGCGCTGGCGGCCGCAGCATGTGCAGCGGCATCGGCGGCCGAGGCAATCACCGGGGCAGCAGCCGCGCCGGCGATGAGAAGGGTCGTCGCGACAAGGGAACGTAGGATCACGGATGGGCTTCCAGCGTGGTGAGCAGGGTGAGGTCGTGGACGATATCGTCCTGTGAGGCGGAAGGCGTGGCAAGGAGGCGAGCCTTGCCGGCGCGGTCGAAGATGTAGATCGCGGAGCTATGGCTGACGTCATACGCACCATCGCCCTTGTCCGGTTCACGCGTAAACGCGGAGCGGTAGCGCTTGGCCAGCTCCTCCGTGTCCGTGTCCGAGCCGACCAGGCCCACCGCCCGTTTGTCGAACGCGTTCACGTAGGCATGCATGATCGAAGGCGTGTCCCGCTTCGGGTCGACGCTGACGAACAGGATGCGCACGCCATCCGCTGCGGGCCCCAGCCGGTCGAGCACCACGTGCAGTTCGGTCAGCGTGAGCGGGCAGACATCCGGGCAGTGGGTATAGCCGAAATACATCAGCGTGACCTTTCCCTTGTAGTCGCCGGCCGTCACGGCCTTGCCCTGGTCGTCGGTCAGGTGGAAGTCGAGGTCGGGCAGGTGGCCGGATACATCGTGCAGGCGCCAGTCAGGCTGGGGCTCGCCGTGACAGGCGGCGAGGCCCGCCAGTGCGACGATGGCAAGCAGGCCCAGCAGGCCCCGGCGGAAAAGGAACGGCTTCATGCGTCACTCCACGAGATATCCTGCGGAGGATACGCCACCCATGCCGGAGCCCTCTTTATGCGACAACCTGTCAGCGGCGGCAACGCCTTCCTCGTCGGCCTTGCCGGCGTGTCGGCCGTCGGTCTCGGTGCCTTCGGCGCGCATGCGTTGCGCGGCGTGGTGGATGCGGCAGGCATGGAGATCTGGCACACGGCCGTGCTGTACCACTTCTGGCATGCGCTGGCGCTGCTGATCGCCGTTGCCTGCCTCGCCGACAACAAGGCGCGCCGCGTGGCAGTCATTTCGTTCGCCATCGGCATCCTGCTGTTCTCCGGCAGCCTGTACGCGCTGGCGCTGGGCGCGCCGCGTCCGGTCGGCATCATCACCCCGTTCGGTGGCGTCGCATTCATGGCGGGCTGGGTGGCGACGTCGGTAGCACTGCGGCGCGCTACCTAGCGCAACGGTCAGGTGCGTCGGGATGGCGCGCTGGCGGGTGCCGCCGTGATGCCGCGTCCCGTCGGACGGGCCCGGGCCGCTACAATGGTGCGATTCGCTCACCGGACATCCTCTTCATGAACACCTTTGGCACCCCGCACTCACCGACCGCGATCCGAGTCCTGCTGCTGGGCTCCGGCGAGCTGGGCAAGGAGGTCGCCATCGAGCTCCAGCGGTTCGCCGTGGAAGTGATCGCCGTGGATCGCTACGCGAACGCCCCGGCCATGCACGTGGCCCACCGCAGCCATGTCATCGACATGCTCGACGGCGCGGCACTCCGTGCCGTCATCGAAGAAGAGAAGCCGCACCTGGTCGTGCCCGAGATCGAGGCCATCCATACGCCCACCCTGATCGAGATGGAGAAGGAGGGCCTGCGCGTGATTCCCACGGCGAAGGCGACGTGGCTCACCATGGATCGCGAAGGCATTCGCCGACTTGCCGCCGAGGAGCTGGGCCTGCCCACGTCGCCCTTCCGGTTCTGCGACACGCACGAGGCCTTCATCGAGGCGGTCACCACGCTGGGCACGCCCTGCGTGGTGAAGCCCGTCATGAGTTCGTCGGGCAAGGGGCAGAGCGTGGTGCGCACGCCTGCCGACGCCGACGCCGCGTGGGAATACGCGCAGTCCGGCGGTCGTGCGGGTCGCGGCCGCGTCATCGTCGAAGGCTTCATCGACTTCGACTACGAAATCACGCTGCTGACCGTGCGCCACCGCAACGGCGTCTCGTTCTGCGCGCCCATCGGCCACCGGCAGGAAGACGGCGACTACCGTGAATCGTGGCAGCCGCAGCCGATGAGCGACGCGGCGAAGGCGTCCGCAGAGCAGCAGGCCGACGCCATCACCGGTGCACTGGGTGGCTGGGGCGTGTTCGGCGTGGAATTCTTCGTGCGCGGCGACGAGGTGATCTTCTCGGAAGTGAGCCCGCGGCCCCACGATACCGGTCTGGTCACGCTGATCTCGCAGGACCTTTCCGAATTCGCGCTGCACGCCCGCGCAATCCTCGGCCTGCCGGTGCCCGAGATCCACCTGTTCTCGCCGGCGGCATCGTGCGCGGTGCTGGTCGAAGGCGAGGGCAAGGCGCCGCGCTACCACGGCATCGCCGAGGCCCTTGCGGAAACCGGAACCATGCTGCGGATTTTCGGAAAGCCCGAAGTCAGCGGTCGCCGTCGCATGGCGGTGACGCTGGCGCGTGCACCGACGGTGGATGAAGCGCTGGAGAAGGCGAAGCGCGCCGCAGGGCTCATTCGCGTCGAACTCTGAGGGCGCCGCCTACAACCGTCGTTCACACCCGAATGTTAAGCTCCTCCGCTCCTAGGGAAGATCCACGCCCATGAGCGGACGCAGAGACAACCACGACACCGATCACCGCGGTCGCACCGAGCCTACGCTCGGTCGGCTGGACGACCTCGATCGTCCCGCGCCGCCCCCTGACGACGGGCTGCCCCGCATCGTCGTGGACGAACCGCGTCGTCGCACCAGCGCGGCGGCGCCGCTTCCCGGCAAGCGACCGCGCAAGCGCGGCTGGCTCGTGCCGCTGCTCGTGCTGGTGCTTCTGGGTGCCGGCACGGCGCTCTGGCTGCAGCAGGATCGCCTTCGCAACATGGTCCCGGTCACCGACCTCAACGACACGCTCTCGCAGGCCGGCCAGGCGCTCGCGGCCGGTCGTCTCGACGGCACGAATGGTGACAGCGCACGCGAGCTGTTCGAAAAAGCCCGCGACCAGCAACCCGACAGTGACCAGGCGCGCGACGGTCTTCGCCAGGTCGGTCAGGCGGAAGTCGCCCGGGCCGATGCCGCGCTCACCGCCGGTCGCCTCGACGAGGCCGAGGCCGCGCTCGGCGTGGCGCGCGAATTGCTGGGTGGCGGCAACGATGTCGAGCAACTGGCGCAGCGCCTGTCCCAGGCACGCAATCCGCAGGCCCATACCGACTCGTTGATCGATCGTGCGCAGGCGGCCTTCGCTGCCGGTCAGCTCGACGGCGACGATGGCGCCGGCGCGCTCTATCGCAAGGTGCTCGATGCCGACCGCACCAATACCGTCGCCGCGCGTGGGCTCGACAAGGTGGGTGACGCGCTTGCCGCACAGGCACGACGTGCCATCGCCGACAACGACCGCCCGAAAGCGAACGCGCTCGTCGACCGCATCGCCCTGCTGGTTCCCGGCTACGGCGATCTGCCGTCCCTCCGGGCGTCGCTGGCGGAAACGCGAAAGCAGGACAACCAGGCCGTCACCACGCTGATCCAGCAGGGCAACGACGCCATGCGCGCCGGCCATTTCACCGGCGAAGGCGACGACAACGCGCTCGCCAGTTTCCAGGCGGCGCTCGCCGCCGACCCCGACAACGCCGACGCGAAGTCGGGTCTTGGCCAGGTAGCGCAGGCACTCGTCGTGCAGGCGAACGCCGCGCTCGACAGCGAAGACGACGACCAGGCCACGCGTCTGCTCGACCAGGCGGCGAAGCTCGCGCCGAAGTCGGCCGAACTGGCGGCGGCACGTGCGCGCATCGGCGGCGACGCCAGGAGCGCGGGCGCCCGTGACGCAGCGACGGCCGCGGGCGCCAACCCGGCCGCCGGGACGAAACCGGCCACCGGTACGAGCGCAGATGACGACAACGGGCTGGCGCAGGCTTCCATGGAGGTCAGCCCGGAGCAGAAGGCCAGGGTCGCGGCGCTGGTCCGTCGCGCACAGGCCGCTGCCACGCACGGCGACATCATGGATCCGCCGGGCGACAGCGCCTACGACCTGTACCGCAACGCGCTCGCCATCGACGGCAATGATCCGGCGGCCCGCGCCGGGCTGCAGGGCCTGCCCGGACAGGTGGAGAAACAGATGCAGCAGGCGGTTGCCAACGGCAACGTCAAGCGCGCCGACGACCTCTACGCCACCCTGTCCGATCTGGCCCCGGGCGATTCTTCGCAGGGCGAGATGCGGCAGAAGCTGGGCAGTGCATGGATCGACCACGCGCTCGAGCGATCCGCCGCAGGCGATCACCAGGGTGCACTCCAGTCGCTGGACCGTGCCCGTCGCTACGTGCCGAACGATCCACGACTCCAGGGCGCTTCCGAGCGCATCGCGACAGGGCACTGAATGGCATGACGGTACTGGTGATAGGGGCAACGGGTCAGATCGGGCATTTTCTCCGGCCGCGGTTGAGCGAAGCGGGGTACGAGTGGATCGGCCTGAGCCGCACGCCTCCCCCGGGCGACACGCGCTGGCGGCAGGGGAGTCTTCCGGATGACATGCCCGTGCTTCCCGGGTTGCAGGCGGTCGTCTCGCTGGGCCCGATCGACAGGCTGGCCACATGGCTGGCCGCCACGCGCCTGTCGGGCACGCCGCACATCATCGCCACGTCGTCCATGAGCGCGGAGAGCAAGCGCGAGTCGACCGTACCTGCAGAGCGGGAGCTCTCCCGGGGTCTGCGTACGGCCGAAACCACCCTGATCGCCACCTGTGCATCCCGCGGCATGCCGTGGACACTGTTCCGGCCCACGATCATCTACGGGGCGGGCATGGACAAAAGCCTGACGCCCATTGTCTCGGCGTCCGTCCGGCGCCGTGTCTTTCCGCTCCCGGCGGGGCGCGGGCAGCGCCAGCCCGTGCATGCCGACGATATCGCCGCGGCAGTCGTCGCTGCGCTGGGCAATGCAGCCGCCCGGGGCCGGACCTTCCCCATCGGCGGGGGCGAGCGCCTCCTGGCCGGGGACATGTTCCGCCGGGCCCGGCAGACGGCCGGGGCGTTCACGTTACCGGCGCCGATTCCCCGCGCGGTGCTGGATATCGCCGCGCTGGTTTCGCCATGGATGAAAGGCCCCGTGCAGCGGCTGGATAGCGACCTGATCGCCGACAATACCGATCTGGAGACCATTCTCGGCATCCATCCACGCGCCTTCCAGCCGACCGCGTCGATGTGGAAAACGCCGGCCTGAGGCCCGTCGCCTCCGCATTGCCAGCATTCGTTCAGATCGCCGCCGGGGCAGTGCCCCTATCATCGGCGTTCGTCTCCCCCTGCAGGACTTCCCCGCGTTGGCTCTCCTGAACCGTTTTGGCTCCTCCCTGCGCGCGGCCTGGCCGTGGCTGCGTATCCCTTTCTGGCTCGTCATGGGCGTGGTGTTCGGCTTCCTGCTGCCGTACACCCTGATCCTCAATGCGCGCCTCCAGGATCGTTTCACCGACCTGGTATTCGCCGTACCGACCCGCGTCTACGCGCGCCCGCTGGTGCTGGAACCGGGCAGGGCCATGACACCCGCGACGCTCGAGCTGGAACTCACCTTCGCCGGCTACACGGCCGAAGGCGCCGGCAAGGTGCAGGGCAGCTACTCGAAGAATGGCTCGCGTTTCGTCATCGCGTCGCATGGTTATGCAGGCCCGGATGGCGGTGAGATCGCGCACCGCATCCGCGTGACGCTGGCGGCCGGGGCCGTCGCCTCCGTGGTCGACGACAGCAGCAACAAGCCGATCCAGTCGATCCACCTCGACCCGGCCCGCATCGCGACGCTCTACGGCGCGCAGCAGGAGGAGCGTCGGATCGTGCGGCTCGACAACGTGCCGCCGCTGCTGCTCTCCGGCCTGCAGGCCGTGGAAGACCGTGACTTCAAGAATCACATCGGCCTGGATTTCTCGGCCATCGCCCGCGCCTCATTCGCGAACATCCGCGCCGGACACACCGTGCAGGGTGGTTCGACGCTGACCCAGCAGCTGGTGCGCAACCTGTTCCTCGATCGCAGCCAGAACATGCTGCGCAAGGTGAACGAGGCGCTGCTTTCCCTGCTGATGGAAGCCCACTACTCGAAGGGCCGCATCCTCGAGGCCTACGTCAACGAGGTCTTCCTCGGCCAGCAGGGCAGCCAGGCCGTGCACGGTTTTGCGGCCGGCGGCGAGTTCTTCTTCGGCCGTCGGCTGGAAGACCTGCGCCCCCAGGAGATCGCGCTGCTGATCGGCCTGGTCAAGGGGCCGAGCTATTACGACCCGCGTCGTTACCCGGACCGCGCGCTTTCCCGCCGTAATCTCGTATTGCAGCAGTTCCACGACACGGGCCTGCTCGACGACGCGCAGACGAAGTCGGCGCAGGCGGCCCCGCTGGGTATCGCCGCCAACGCCCAGCTTCCGCACAACCGCTTCCCGGCCTTCATGCAGCTCGTGCGCTCGCAGATCACGGCCGATTTCGATGAAGCGGCGCTGCGCGATGGCAGCCTGAGCATCTTCACGACGCTGGACCCGGCCGCGCAGCTGTACACCGAGCAGGCGATCATCTCGACGACCAAGGCCCTGGGCAAGCGCGGTGCCGCCGCACAGGCCGCTGCCGTCGTGGCCGATACTGCCAGCGGCAGCGTGCTCGCCGTGGTGGGATCGCGTGACCCGGGTGACCAGGGCTTCAACCGCGCGCTCGATGCGCGCCGTTCCATCGGCTCACTGGTGAAGCCGCTCGTCTACCTCGTGGCCCTGGCCCAGCCGTCGAAGTGGTCGCTGGCCTCGATCGTCGACGATTCGCCGATCAACATGCGCCAGCCGGATGGCACGATGTGGACGCCGAAAAACGACGACCACGAGATCCATGGCCAGGTGCCGATGCTCGACGCGCTGGTGCATTCATGGAACCTCGCGACGGTGCATCTGGGCATGGACGTGGGCGTGAGCCGGATCAAGGGCTTTCTGGAGTCCTTCGGCCTGGAAGGCGTGAACCCCAGCCCGTCGCTGCTGCTCGGCGCGATCGACCTGTCGCCGCTGCAGGTGGCCCAGCTTTATGAATATGTCGCAGCCGACGGGCACGCCTTGCCGCTCGTCGCCGTGCGCGGTGTCATGGACAACCAGGGCCACGCCATCAAGCGCTACGAGGTGAAGGGCGGCGACGGTGAATACCAGACCGCAGCGCGCCTGACCACGTGGGCGATGCAGCAGGTCGTCAACAGCGGCACGGCCGCGGCGATCGGTAATTCGAGCCTCGGCGTGCTGCACGCCGCAGGCAAGACCGGTACCAGCGACAGCCAGCGCGACAGCTGGTTCGCCGGCTTCACGGGCCAGCACCTTGCCGTGGTCTGGATGGGTCGCGACGACAACCAGCCGACCGGCCTCTACGGCGCCACCGGCAGCATGCGCGTCTGGCAGGAGCTGTTCCGCAAGCTGCCCACGCGCGCCTTGCCCACCACCCCGGGAGACGGCCTGGAGATGGCGTGGGTGAACCCGCAGTCAGGCAAGCGCACCGATCCCGGTTGCGAGGGCGCTCGCCAGTTCCCCTTCGTGAGCGGCTACCTGCCGGATCAGGAAGAGGGCTGTTTCTGGCAGCGATTCAAGGGTATGTTCGGCGGCGGTGAGGGTGAGCCCGCACCAGCCGCTCCCAGTAATCCTACGGATTGATCATGCATCGTTTTCGTTTCTGCACCTTTGCCGCCATTGCCCTCGTGACCGCCTGCAGCCAGCCCGCGCCACCGCAGGCCACGCGCCCCAGCAAGCCGACGTATGACATCGTTGCGCAGATTCGCGCCGCGGGTGAGCGCGAGAAGTCCGCCATCGAGTTCAAGCCGCTGCGCGACCCGGGCGTGCAGGGCTTCGAGCAGGCGGCCATGGCCGACGACCGCGCCGGCAAGTACGACGATGCCGACGAGAAGCTCCAGCAGGCCTTGAAGCGCGCACCGGACGCGCCGGAGCTGATCCAGGATCGTGCCGAGATCGCCGTGCGCAAGCAGGACTTCGCGCAGGCGGAGAAGCTTGCGCGGCAGTCGTTCGACCTGGGCCCGAAATCGGGCAGCCTGTGCGCGCGTAACTGGCAGACGATCTACGAGATGCGCATGCAGGTAGACGACCAGGCCGCCGCGATGGCCGCCCGTACCGAGCTGGGCAAGTGCCACATCGCAGGCCCGAACCGCTTCTGAGCGAGCCTCACGTTGTGGGAGCGCGCCCTGCGCGCGACATGTTTTCGCGAACACATGTGGGTTGTCGCGAAGAGATGTCGCGCGCAGGGCGCGCTCCCACAGCATCCAACGCATCCGGCGCATCCAGTACGTGGGTTACGGCGCGTCCGGCCGACGCACCCGCTGCGTCAGGCGCCCTGGCGGATCGTGCGGCCGTGTTCGTGCACGGTGTCGACCAGGACCTTGACGTTCTCCGGGTCGACTTCCGGCGTGATGCCGTGCCCGAGGTTGAACACGTGGCCGGAGTGGTTGCCGAAGGAATCCAGCACCACGCGGGCCTCGCGCGCCACGATCTCCGGCGATGCGCGGAGCACGGCGGGGTCGAGGTTGCCCTGCAGGGCAACGCGGTCGCCGACGCGGCGGCGGGCCTCACCGATGTCGAGTGTCCAGTCCACCCCCAGGCCGGTGCAGCCGGTGTCGGCCAATGCTTCCAGCTGGCCGCCTGCGCCCTTCGAGAAAAGGATCACCGGCAGGTCGCGGCTCACGGGGTCGGCTTTCAGTGCATCGACCACCTGCGCCATATAGCGCAGCGAGAACTCACGGAACGGAGCAGGCCCGAGCAGGCCGCCCCAGGTGTCGAAGATCATCAGGGCCTGCGCGCCGGCGTGCGCCTGTGCGATCAGGTAGGCGGACACCGAACTTGCGACGGTGTCGAGCAGGCGGTGGGCCAGTGCCGGCTCGTTCCATGCGAGCGCCTTGACCCGCGCGAAGTCGCGCGAGCCTTCGCCTTCCACCATGTAGCAGGCGAGTGTCCAGGGGCTGCCGGAAAAACCGATCAGCGGCACGCGGCCATGCAACTCCTGGCGGATCAGGCGCACGGCGTCCATGACATAGCGCAGCTCGCCATCCATGTCCGGCACGACGAGCTGCTCGATGGACGCGGCGTCGCGCAGGGGGCGCGCGAACTTCGGGCCTTCGCCCTGTGCAAACGACAGGCCCAGGCCCATGGCATCGGGAATGGTCAGGATGTCGGAGAACAGGATCGCGGCGTCGAGGTCGAAGCGCTCGAGCGGCTGCAGCGTGACTTCGCAGGCGAATTCAGGGTTGGTGGCGAGGCCCATGAAACTGCCGGCGCGGCCACGGGTGGCACGGTATTCCGGCAGGTAGCGTCCCGCCTGCCGCATGACCCAGATAGGCGTGGTGTCGGTGGGCTCGCGGCGCAGCGCACGGAGGAAACGGTCGTTACGCAGCGGATCAGCGGCCATGCGCCGACTCCTGGCCTTGACTGAACATGACTTTGAAACCTTTCTTCAGTTGCGCGTCGCGCGCCTTGGTAAATGCAGCCAGCGCGTCGTCCTGGCCGACGTAGACCTCGCGTTTCAGCATGGCCTTGCCGCCCTGGATGCCGGTTTCCCGGTGCAGGATCCAGCCGCCCAGGAGATCCTGTTCAAGCGTGATCTGGGCGTAGCGGGGGGATTCGTTCCCCGCTTCGGGCATGGTTTGCATGTAGATCCGCATCAAGTGATCCGGGCTGGCGCAGGGCCGATCATTGTAGGTGGTCGCCCGTGAGGGCGCACGCGATGCGTCAATGCAACACCGCGAGCACGTCGGCATCCGGCACGCCGGCGACGATCTCGGCCTCGCCGATGCCGCGCCAGAGGATCAGCCGCAGCGTGCCCGCCGTGTTCTTCTTGTCCAGGCGCATCAGGTCGAGCAGGCGATCGGGCGTGTGGGCCTTCGCCAGCTGCGTGGGCAGCCCAAGGCGCTCCAGCAGGGCTTGCAGGCGCTTCGTGTCGGCGGTTTCCGACATACCCAGTCGTTCGGACAGCCGCGCAGCGAGCACCATGCCGATGGACACGCCCTCGCCATGGAGGATCTCGGTATACCGTCCGGCGGTTTCCAGCGCATGGCCGAAGGTATGCCCCAGATTGAGCAGTGCGCGTTCGCCCTGCTCGGTCTCGTCGCGCGCCACGACACCCGCCTTGTAACGGCACTTGCGGGCGATGGCTTCGATCAGTACGGCCGGCTCGCGGGCGGCAAGCGCCCCGGCGTGGTCTTCCAGCCAGGCGAAGAAGGCAGGATCGCCGATGGCCGCGCCTTTGACGATTTCCGCCAGGCCCGCGCAGTATTCGCGCTGCGGCAGCGTCGCCAGCAGCTCGATATCGGCGACGACCGCACGCGGCTGGTGGAAGGCACCCGCGAGGTTCTTTCCCGCAGGCAGGTTCACGCCCGTCTTGCCGCCGACCGACGAATCCACCATGGCGAGAAGCGTCGTGGGCACCTGGATGAAATCGATGCCGCGCATCCAGCATGCCGCCGCGAAACCGGCGAGGTCGCCGACCACGCCGCCACCCAGCGCGATGACGCAGGCATCGCGCGTGGCGCCGAGTTCACCCAGCGCCTCGAGCACCTTGCCGACATTGGCGAAGGTCTTGTTCGACTCGCCATCGTCGATGAGGTACGACGACCAGGTCAGGCCTTCCAGCCCACGCGCCAGCGTCTGCAGGTAGAGCGGTGCCACGGTGGTGTTGCTGACCACCAGCACGTGCCGGCCACGGATGGCCGCCCGCCAGCGTGCGCTGTCCGCGAGAAGGCCGGGGCCGATCCATACGTGGTAGCTGCGTCCTGCGAGGTCGACGTCGACGGTTTCCATCAGCTGCGTTTCCAGTGGCGATCGAGGAGGGCGATGGCGCGCGGCACGGCCGCGTCCACGTGCTCATGCCTGCCGCGGAAGATCAGGTCCGCCACGTCCTCGTAGATGTGATTGCGATCATGGGCCAGCGTTTCGAGCCGCCCGCGCCGGTCGGCGCCGCTGATCATGGGGCGGGCACGGTCGTGCTCGAGCCGGTCGAACTGTTCGTCGACGCTCACGGCGAGCATGAGCACGGTACCGCGCGCCATGAGGACGTCGCGGTTGGTTTCGTTGGTCACGGCACCGGCCCCCGTGGCAAGCACGACGCCGCGGTGGCGACTAAACTCGTCCAGGTGCGCCGTTTCGAGTGCGCGGAAGGCGGCTTCGCCCTCGCGCTCGAACAGCGTGACGATACTTATCCCCAGGCGCGCTTCGATCTCGACGTCAAGGTCGATGAACGGCAGGTTGTAATGCGCCGCGAGGCGCTTGCCGATCGTGGTCTTGCCAGCGCCCGTGGGGCCGACGAGGAAGAGGTTGGGCGAGGGATTCATTACATCCATGCTAGCAACAAGCCACACACAGGGGTACGCATCGGTGCTTATCGCGGGCGCGGGCGACGTGGGAACACGTCTCGCCCGTCAGCTGGCGGCGAGCGGCCATCGAGTCTTCGCGTTGCGCCGGGGCGAGGCTCCGGGGGCGACGCCCGATGCCAGGGGCGCGACGCCCGACGCTCCGGGCGCGACGTCCGATGCCCGGGCGGGCGCCAGGCCCGGCGAAGCAGGCTTGTCCGCCGTGGATGGCATCACGTGGCTACGGGGCGACATGACACGGCCCGGGACGCTCGCCGGCCTGCCAGCCGTGGATGCGCTGGTGCACCTCGCAACGCCGGATGCCCGCGAGGAAGCGGCCTATCGCGCGGTCTATCTGGATGGCCTGCGCCATGTCGTGGAGGCCTTGCCTGCCCGACCACGACGGACGGTTTTCGTGTCGTCCTCGGCCGTGTACGGGGACCATGGGGGCGCATGGGTCGACGAGACCACGCCGACCGACCCTCCGGGATTCAACGGCCGCGTGCTCCGTGACACGGAGCAATGGCTGGCTTCGCAGGACATCGGCGGCGTGTCGGTACGTCTGGCCGGACTGTACGGGCCGGGCCGCACGCAGCTCTTCGAACGGCTGCGGGAAGGAAAGGTGTCTGTTCCGCGCGGACAGGGCGTGTACGCGAACCGCATCCACGTGGATGATGCGGCCTCGGCGCTGGCTCACGTGCTGGGCCTGGAGGCGGCGGAGTCGCTGTACGTCGGCGTGGACGATATGCCGCTGCCGATCGACGAGTTATACGACCATCTCGCCGGCCTCCTGGGCGCGCCGTTGCCGCCGTCGGGCCCGGGCCCGGCAGGCGTCGGCAACAAGCGGCTGTCGAATGCCCGGCTGAAAGCGTCGGGCTTCCGCTGCCGCTGGCCCGACGCATGCGAAGGCTACGCCGCACTGTTGTAGGAGCGCGCGCTGCGCTGTTGTAGGAGCGCGCCCTGCGCTGTTGTAGGAGCGCGCCTGTAGTGGTCAAGTTTTCCTAGACACCCACGTAGGAGTTTGTTGCCGCCAGATGCTCCAGGAGTGCTGGCGGTATGTTCTTTCGTGACGAGTGCGGGCGCTTGTGGTTGTAGTAATTGAGGAAGGC